>ERZ780212.34-NODE-34-length-141339-cov-5.687856_pt1 | contig 141339 bp, 70 predicted proteins | sample MGYA00511364_ERZ780212 | MGnify/ENA primary metagenome ERZ780212 (study PRJEB29588, sample SAMEA2147991) | human gut metagenome | biome: human gut; feature: human-associated habitat; material: faeces | place: Denmark | collected 2008/2010 ... | reverse complement strand
CAATTTTCGCTAATCACCAAATTTACAAACACTTACAATTCGTCGAACTCACGTTATTTTATTATTATGATATCAATACGTAAAACATTGACGACAATAGCATCGTGTGTGCTCGCCCTTACTGCTACGGCGCAGAACACAGACATGGATAAGTTTGTCAACGATCTTATGTCGCGCATGACTCTTCAGGAGAAAATAGGTCAGCTAAATCTTCAGGTGGCCGGCGACATCACCACCGGAAATGCTCAGGACACCCAGGTGGCAAGCCTCATAAGGTCAGGAAAAATGGGTGGAGTGTTCAACATTAAGGGAGTTGAAAATATAAAGGAACTCCAGAAGATTGCGGTTAAGCAGAGTCGTCTGGGTATTCCTTTGCTCGTGGGCATGGATGTCATCCATGGTTATGAGACGATATTCCCCATTCCGTTTGCCCTCTCGTGCAGTTGGGATGTGTCAGCAGTCGAGGAAGCTGCCCGCATAGCGGCAAAGGAAGCCTCTGCCGACGGTATAAACTGGGTTTACAGCCCTATGATTGACATCTGTGTCGATGCCCGTTGGGGCCGTATAGCCGAGGGCAACGGTGAAGATCCTTATCTCGGCTCACAGATGGCAAAGGCCATGATACGTGGTTATCAGGGCGATCTCAGCAGCAATTCCAACGTGATGGCCTGCCTCAAACACTTCGCTCTTTATGGTGCTGTGGAGTCAGGTCTCGACTACAACACCGTAGATATGAGTCGCCTGCGCATGTTCAACCAGTACTTCCCGCCCTATAAGGCAGCCGTTGAGGCAGGTGCCGGCAGCATCATGTCGTCGTTCAATATTGTTGACGGAATTCCGGCTACAGCTAACAAGTGGCTGCTCGACGACGTGCTGCGCAAGCTTTGGAAGTTCGACGGATTCGTTGTGACCGACTACGGTTCAATAGGTGAGATGATAAGCCACGGCGTGGGAGGTGATCTTAAAAACGCTTCTGTCTTGGCTCTCAATGCCGGCACTGACATGGATATGTGTTCTACGGGATTCTTGAATACGTTGGAGCAGTCATTAAAGGACGGCACCATAACTGAGGAAGCCATCAACACGGCATGCCGCAGAGTGCTCGAGGCAAAATATAAGCTTGGCCTTTTTGCCGACCCATACAAGTATTGCGACACCAAGCGTCGCAAGAAAGACATCTTCACAGCCGACAACCGTGCCGCAGCACGCCGCATAGCTGCCGAGACATTTGTCCTGCTGAAGAACCAAAACAACCTTCTGCCGTTGAAGCGCGAGGGCAAGATTGCTCTTATAGGTCCGTTGGCAAACACCCGCGCCAACATGGCCGGAACATGGTGTGTGGCATATACTCCCGATAAGTATTCCACACTTAAGGAAGGATTTGAACGTGCGCTCCAAGGCAAAGCAGAGCTGCTCTACGCACAGGGCTGCAACCTCATGGCCGACTCTTTGCGCCAGCGTGCAGCCGAGTCCGGCAAGACCATAGAACGTGGCGACGATGCCGCTCTCAAGGCTGAGGCTCTTGCTGTTGCCGCCAAGGCCGATGTCATTGTATGTGCAATGGGTGAGAGCGCTGATATGTCAGGCGAGTGCGCCAGCCGTTCAGACCTCTGTCTGCCCGACGTACAGCGCGAATTGCTCGCCGAACTCGTAAAATTGGGCAAGCCGATCGTGATGCTCAACTTCTCCGGACGTCCGACAGTGCTTACATGGGAGCAGGACAATGTTGACGCAATACTCAATGTATGGTTCGGAGGCAGCGAGGCTGCCGATGCCATTTGCGATGTAGTGTTCGGCGATGTTGCTCCGAGCGGCCGACTCACAATGACATTCCCCCGCACGACAGGTCAAGTACCTATGTACTATAACCACATGAACACCGGTCGTCCCGTACCCGAAGGTACAAAGGAATTCCGCAAATTCGCTACCAACTGGCTCGACAACGTGAACGATCCGCTCTATCCTTTCGGTTACGGTCTCACATACACGACCTTCAGCTACGGCAAGCCCGTTGTAACAGGTTCAGGCCGCAACTTCAAGGCTTCGGTCACAGTGACCAACACCGGTTCGCGTGACGCTTACGAAGTAGTGCAGCTCTACATGCGCGATCCGGCCGCTTCCATAGCCCGTCCGGTTAAGGAGCTGAAAGGATTCAACCGCATCATGCTCAAGGCAGGCGAGAGCAAGGAAGTAACTTTCGACATCACCGAGAAAGAACTCTCTTATTACAATGCCGAAGGCCGCCAGGTGTTCGAACCCGGAAAGTTCGATATAATGCTCGGCCACGACAGCCGTTCGCTCCAGACCGTAAGCATAACGGCTGAGTGATGCCGCTGTGTAATGATTTGAACTACAACGAAATATAAAAAGGAGACTTTCCTGCTTACGACAGTTATGATGTTAGAATAAGCCGGAAGGTCTCCTTTTTAAAAAAACGGGAATCTGTTTTTGTAAATTCATAATATTGTCTTATCTTTGCAATATGTTGCATTGTCATATGTTTCATTTGAGACACGATGATGGTATGAGAATTTTATTGCTACTAATTTTTATACTGACTCCGTTGGGACATGCCGTTGCTGTCACACGTGCCGATTCGCTTTATAATTGTATTGATGAGGCCATTGCCAATTCAAGCAAGTATATAGCCAAGCGCGAAAGTTACATACGCCACATCCGCAACATGTATGCCGCAGCCGCCAATCCGTCGGCGCGTTATTCCATAGCCCTCGAACTTTATAGAGAATACCGGGCTTTCATGAGCGATTCCGCCCTTGCATGGCTCGACCGTGCTGAGACCATAGCGCGTGTCAGCGGCGATGCTGCCGGCGAGAACCGCTGCCGTGTGCTTGCAGCCTATCAGTGTTCTTCCACAGGTATGTACACCGAGGCGGTGGATATACTTGCCGGCGTGGACATGACGAAGTTCGACAGGCAGGGACTTGTGGATTACTACATGGCCTGCAATCATCTCTACGGCGAGTTGGGCTATTACAGCAAGGTTGACGCTCTCAAGAAAAGATACCTCTCGTTGTCGGCTCTTTATGCCGACTCGCTCATAGCCACGGCTGATGCCGACAGCGACATCCGCCTGCAACTGCTCGAGACACGGGCTTACGGACGGGGCGACTACATCGCTGCCCTGCGCTATAACGACCGCCGGCTGTAACTCACCGACAAGAATTCTCACCGCATGGCGATAGTCTCTTTCTATCGTTTCCTCGACTACAAGATGCTCGGCAACACCGAGGAATGGACCTACTGGCTCGCCCTCTCGGTGCTCAACGATGTGCGTAATGCCGTGCTTGACCAGGGCGCGCTGTGGGAACTGGCAAACACCATGTACACCAACGGCGAGATAGAACGCTCCTACCGCTACATAAATTTCGCTTCAGATTGCGCCACGAAGTTCGGCACCCGACTGCGCAACCAGCAGATTACGCCTGTGATGCAGGTCATAGACAAGATATATCAGATGCAGAACCGCCGCGAGAACACATATCTCAAGACGGCAATCGTGGTGTCAGTGGTTTTCCTTGTCATAGTGCTCGCGTTTCTCTTCTATCTCAACCGCCAGCGGCACAAGCTCGCCCTGGCTCAGACAGAGCTCAGTGAGAAGAACGCACAGCTGACCGACCTCAACGCCGAGATGAAACATACGCTCGACGACCTCGACACGCTCAACCACCGGCTTGTGGCGACAGGCAATCATCTCAACGAGGCTGTGGCAGGGCTCGACGAGAGCAACAGGGTGAAAGAAAAGTATATCGGACTGTTCCTGCGCCAGTGTTCGTCTTACATCGACCGCATGGACGCCATGCGTCGCGACATGCTCGCCATGCTCAAGTCGAAACGCTATGCCGACCTTTACAACCTTATGAAAAACCATAACTTCCGCGACAGGGAGCGTGAGGAACTTTTCGAGATATTCGATTCCACATTCATCCGGCTTTTCCCTACCTTTGTCGATGAGTTCAACCAGTTGCTCAGGCCCGAGTGCCGCATATCTTTGCCCGACCAGTCGAAGCTGACAACGGGAATACGCATATTCGCCCTGATTCGCCTTGGCATCGACGACAGCTCTAAGATAGCCGAGTTTCTGCATTTCTCGGTAAACACAATATATGACTATCGCGCCAAAATAAAGAACGGATCTGCCGTAAACCGCGATGAATTCGAGAATTTTGTGAAATCTATCGGTCTGCCTAAGGCGTGACGACTGCCTGCGGACCATATAGAGCCGCGCACGGCGTCTCACACCGTCCGGCCTGTAAATCCAGCCACACTGATATCTTTGTGCGCTCAGAAACGCTTATTCCGTCTCTGTGCGCAATATCTATAAGCAATGCCGTTGCGGCGTCCTGCCTGCGGCATGAATGACATAAAAACTCCGAAATAAAGCATTTATTTCATAAAAACTCCGGCAATGTACGGACGGCTCCGCCGCCCGTCATGCTTCCGTGTGTCATTGCCGGCGTGAGTGTCAGGCTTTGGCGGCCTTACTGCCGAATATCTTATCTACTACAAGCGCCACCGCACCGTCGCCCGTAACGTTGCAGGCCGTGCCGAAACTGTCCATGGCTATGTAAAGCGCAATCATCAGAGCCTGGTCCTGCTCGCCGAATCCCAGTACCGACGCCAGCGGTGCCAGCGCCGCCATTATTGAGCCTCCGGGCACTCCCGGCGCCGCCACCATCATCACGGACAACAGCATCACGAATCCCGTGAAGAGCATTGCGTCGTGCGGCATGCCCTTCATTATGCAGATGGTCAGCGCACAGGCCGTTATCTTCATCACCGATCCCGACATGTGTATCGTTGCGCAGAGCGGTACGGTGAAGCCCGCCACATCGTTGCTCACGCCGTTAAGCTCGGTCTGACGCAGCGTCACCGGTATTGTTGCAGCCGACGACGATGTGCCCAGGGCCGTGAAGTATGCCGGCAGCATGCGCCACAGCAGGCGCAGCGGATTGCGCCGCGTAATGGCGCCTGCCACTATGAACTGATAGAGCAGTATGACAATGTGCAGCACGAATATCACTACTATTATCTTGGCAAACACGCTCATTATGGCGTAGGCGTCGCCGGTGGCGGTCATGTTGAGGAAAATTCCGAAAATGTATGGCGGCAACAGCGGTATGATGGCCTTGCTTATCACCTTGCCGGTGATGTCCATCATCTCGTCGGCTCCCTTTCTCAGCACCTCTGCGTCGCCGTAGGCTATGCCCAGACCCATTATGAACGACAGCACGAGCGCGCTCATAACGTCGAGTATGGGTGGTATCTTGATGGTGAAATACGGTTCGATGCCATTGTCCGTGCCGCCCGACGCAGCCATCGACAGCCCCTCGGTCATTGCAGGGAACAGCGCGCTGCCCGTGCCGTAGGCGAGCATTCCGCACAGTACGGTGTCGGCATAGGCTATCGCCACCGTTACGAGCAGCATCTTGCCCGCCGTCTTACCGATGCTCGCTATTGCCGGCGTGACGAGCCCCACGATGATTATCGGAATGAGAAAACCCAGGAACTGGCTGAATATGGCGTTGAATGTGACAAACGGTTTTATCCACGGTTCTGTCATCACGTTGCCCAGGGCCACACCCAGGGCTATGGCTATGATAATGCGGGGCAGCAGCCCGAATCGTATTCTTTTCATGTGCGTAAGGTTTTTTATTAAACAATACAGGCAAGCCCGTGTTCCGAATGCGGGCTTGCCTGTGTCTTTACGGCCGGCAGGCGGGATGGTTGTCGTCCGGCCGTTTATGTGTCGCCGCTTTCTTCAGCATGGTGTTCAGGCTCTGTCCTCCTTCAGTCTCTCGGCCATGTCGCGTCCCAGCTGTTCGCAGGCAGCGGTCGTCTCGGCGTTGAGGCTCTGGCAGATGTCCACCGGAGTGCCCACCGGCTCGAAGTGCAGATGGTGCTCGTTCCATTCGCCTATATTGGTTACGGCCTTGCTTGCCCAGCCGTGATTGCCGAACCAACCCAGGTAGTGATTCTTTATGTCGCGTCCTGCCAGCTCAGAGAGCAGCACGTCCATCTCGTGGTAGAGGCCCGTGTTGTAGGTCGGTGCGCCCACGATGAGAGCGCGGTAGCGGAACACGTCGGCTATGATATAAGAGTGGTGGGTCTTCGACACGTTGTGCATCACTATGTTCTTTATGCCGGCCTCGCTCGCTGCGCTGGCTATTACCTCTGCCGCACGCTCGGTGTTGCCGTACATTGTGCCGTAGCACAGTACTATGCCCTCGTCGGTGTCGTATCTGCTCATGCGGTCGTACATGCCCGTCACCTTGCCGATATGCTCGTGCCATACGGGTCCGTGTGTGGCGCAGATGAACTTGATGTCGGCGCCTGACAGCTTCTTCATGGCGTTCTGCACGGGTATGCCGTACTTGCCTACGATGTTGCTGTAGTAGCGCACCATCTCAGGCCAGAAGCCGTCGCAGTTTATCTGTGCGTCTATCACGCCGCCGTTGAGTGCTCCGAAGCATCCGAATGCGTCGCCCGAGAACAGCACTCCGGCCGTGGTGTCGAGCGTCATCATTGTCTCAGGCCAGTGAACCATAGGCGTGAGCACGAACTTCAGCGTGTGGCTGCCGAGGCTCAGCGTGTCGCCGTTCTTTATTTCCATCGTGTTGTCGGCGATGCCGTAGAAGCCCTTCAACAGGTTGAATGTCTTCTTGTTGCCTATCACCTTGACCTCAGGATAATATTTTCTGAGCAGTGCTATTGAGCCGCTGTGGTCGGGCTCCATGTGGTTCACCACGAGATAGTCCACGTGGCGGTCGCCCAGCACGGCGCGTATGTTCTCGATGAACTGGCTGAAGAAACCCACCTCGACGGTGTCTATGAGGCACACTTTCTCGTCGTCGATGAGATAAGAGTTGTATGACACTCCTGCCGGCAGCGGCCACAGACCCTCGAAGAGGTGCTTGTTGCGGTCGTTTACGCCAACATAGTAGATGTTGTTTGTAATTGCTTTCATTTGCGTATTGTTGTTTTTGATGTTATTGTCTGTCTGTTGTCAGTCCCCGGACTGCCTCATGCTCATGCCGAACTCACGGCTTATGTTGTTGCCCGTGTGCGTGCAGCAGTCGGCGGCGAACGCTGCGGCACATTCCGCAATGCTTTCCCAGCAGATGCCGTCGGCACGGGTCGCCAGGTCGTGGCGGCTTATGCCGTGGCGTATGAGGGCGTATATCATACCCGCGTTGTAGTTGTCGCCGGCTCCTATTGTGCTCACTGCCTCCACCTGTCTCACGCCGAACGTCATTGGCTCTCCTGTGCCCGTGAACACGTGTACGGGGCGGTCGCCGTCGGTGCAAACCATTATGCGGCAGTGGCGGGCTATGTGGTCGCGGTAGGCTTCTGCCGGGTCGGACGTCCCGAACACCGTCATGAGGTCCTCCGTACTGGCACGCACTATGTCGGCGCGGCTCAGATTCTCGGTCATGTTCTGTATCACGTCGGGCAGGTCGGCCTTGTGTGCCGGACGGAAATTCATGTCATATACCACCATCGCCCCGGTCCTCCGTGCCTCGTCGAGCAGGGGAGCGGTCATGTGGCGCGTGGCAGGACTCACCGCGTGGAACGAGCTGAGTATCAGTATGTCGCCCTCGTTCATGGGTTGCGGATGCCCGTCGTATGGCAGCGGACGGCTGTCGCGGTAGAATGTGTAGGAAGCGTTGTTTCGGGAATCGAGCACGGCCAGCGACACGGTTGACTTCATTCCGCAGGCTGTCTTCACCGACGTCACATCCACACCCTCGGCCTCGAGAAAGCTCCGCATGCGCCGTCCGGCGTAGTCGTCGCCCGTAGCCGACACGAAAGCCGTGCTTATGCCTGCCCTTGCGAGCGACACAATGGTGTTGAGTGCCGAGCCTCCCGGCACCGCGCTGACGGGTGTGTCGTCTTTGAAAACAATGTCGAGCGTCATTTCGCCCGTTGCCGTTACCCTGCGTCTGTCGTCGTTTGTTGTCATCTGTCGCTATTTGTTTGCTTTCTGCGTCCGTCGTTGTCCTGAAGTGTGCGTATGACGTGCGGAAACGTATTGACGCGGAATATCTACGTGCAAAGATAAAAATAAAAAACGACAGTTATGCAAATAACTGTTATGTTATATTCCGTGCGGATGCGAAAATTTTGATTCCGCCTTTCTCACTCGTTGCCTGACGGAGTATTCGGGTGGCCGGATGATATTAACGGTTTTAACATGTTTCAATCTCGTTTTTAACATTTCTCCCGACCATCCCGGCGTGTCTGAAAAATGAACCGAACGCGCGAATTATATAGTTGTCCCTGTTTCGCGATGCCCTTCGCTTCAGATTGCGTCGCGCTTCAGTCTTACCCGCTTTGTGAAATGGGCTTTATCGTGTTGCGATATGGCCTGTTTCATCGCCCGATTAAGCCTATATCGGAGTGCAAAAGAGCCCATATCGCAATGCGAAATGGGCCATATTGCAACAGACCTTCCGGAAGACCGTGTCGCGGAATGAACCTTGCAAGGTACTGTTGTCCTTTTATCCGGCTGATAGTCAGACGGTTATGAAATTGTGCTGCAAATTATCGGAAAATGCCTTGAAAATCGGATGATTTTCTGAAAGATTGTAGTTCTTGATGCCATAAATGTTAAAACGACAGCACGCCGCACACTTTATGATTGCTATATGGCAATTATGAAACGTGCGGCTGCGGCGCTGTCTTGTCCTGTTCATCTTATGATGAGTGTCGTCATGAGTTCGGGGTCGAATGTCTCCTGCGCCACCTGCTGTATCATCTGCGGCGTCACCTCGTCGATGTTGCGGAACAGCTGTGCCACGTCTTTCTCCCATCCGTAGTGCAGGAAGCTCTTGGCGAAGTCGATGGCGAAGCTCTCCCGGCTGTCGCACGCCACACCTATCTGACCCTTTATCTGTTTCTTGGCGGCGCGCAGCTGCTTGTCGCTCAGCGGTGTCTGCATCATGTGGTCGAGCTCGCGCCGTATGAGTCGCATGCAGCGGTCAACCTGCCGCGGGTCGCAACCGAAGTAAGTTGCCCACACACCCGTGTCGGAGTAGCTTGCCATTGAGCTTTCCACCGTATAGACAAGCGCGTGACGCTCGCGCAGAGTCAGGTTGAGGCGCGCCGTCATTCCCGGTCCTCCTATTATGTTGTTGAGCAGGTAGAGGGTCATGCGCCGGCGGTCGTGTATGTCGTAGGCACGGTTGCCCGTCATCACGTGCGCCAGATGCGTGTCCATGTTCATCGTCCTCTGTGTGGGGACGTATGGCGGCAGCGGCCTGCGGCGCATGTCGTCGGTGGCAGGCAGGGGCGAGTCCGGGGCGGGAGAGTCGTGTCCTGCGCGTGCTAGAGCCTTTATCAGACGGTTGAAGTCTATGTCGCCGTAGGCAAAGAATATGGCGTTGTCGGGGCGGTAGAGGCGCGAGGTGAATCGCAGGGCGTCGGCCGTGGTGTAGGTGCGCAGGCGTTCGGCCTGTCCCAGAATGTTGTGACCGAGCGGATGACCGCTGAACACCATGTTCTCGAACTCATCGTATATCAGTTCGGCGGGCGAGTCGTTGTAGCTTTCTATCTCCTCGCATATCACCTCCACTTCCTTGTCTATCTCGTTCTGCGGATAGGTGCTGTGGAACACTATGTCGGTGAGCAGATCGACGGCGCGTGCTATGTGGTCGCGCAGCACGGCGGCATGATACACCGTGTCTTCCTTGCCAGTGAAGGCGTTCAGGTCGCCGCCCACGCTCTCCAGACAGTTGAGTATGTGCCATGCTCGGCGCCGTGCGGTGCCCTTGAAGGTGATGTGCTCGCAGAAGTGGGCCATGCCTTCCTCTCCCGGTGCCTCGTCGCGGGTGCCGGCGTTGATGGCATAGCCGCAGTAAACCACCGGCGAGGCCGACGCAAGATGTATCACGCGCAGCCCGTCGGCCATTGTATGTGTGTTGTATTTCATTTCGTGTCCTTGTGTTGTCATATTTCCGAACAGGTTGCAAAATTACTTATTTTAGTCCATACAGTATTGTTTTCGGCAATAATTCCTTATTTTTGCAATCATATATTAATGATAAACACAACCCTTTTGATTATAACACATGGACATTAGAAAGATGATTGCTGCCGTGGCAGTACTTTTCGTGTGGTGCACGGACGTGACGGCACGGCAGCCGGAGGAGGTTGACGGATATCCGTTGTCTAACTTCGCGCTTACGGTGAACGCCTCGCAGGATGGCGGTTTCTTCGGACAGATAATGCGCAATCCGGGTCGCATAGGCGAGTGGTTGCAGGATAAGGGCGGCGTGGAGTTCTTTGTCGAGAAGGACGGGCGACGCCATCGTTTCTCGGAATTCAGGAAAAAGACGGTGGAGCGCGCCTTCCCGTTCGTCAGCAATACCTATCACGGGTCACCGATCACCAAGACCTCGTTTGCCGTGACGGCCTTCTGTCCGCTGGCTGTGAATGATGCGCGTACGTCGGCCCTGCCGCTGTTGATGGTCGAGATGGAGTGTACCAACACGCGCAGGACGACCGAGGCGTTCGATATCGTTGCCGTTCCGGCTGAAGGCATGGCACAGGACATGTCGGCGGTCAAGGGCGACGGCTATTCGGGTGCGGGCGACGGAAAGTGTGTGGAGATGACGGCCGATGTGCCAACCTCGTGGGATGGCAGTGCGCTGCGCATGCACCTGAGTCTCGGAGCGAAGGAGAAGCGTATGGTGAGAATACTGCTTGTGTTTCACGACGACGAGTGGGTGAGCGCGCTGGACTATTCCTCACCAGACATGCTTACGGCCTACGGCCGCTCTGTATGGCCGGTGTTGAAGGACAAGACCGAGGGCTTCAGCCGTGCCATTCCTGTCACCGGCGACGATGAACTCGATAGTTTCCTGCGCTGGTACATGGTGTCGGGCGTGTCGCTCACCAAGTGGACACGCAACAACGAGGTGGTCACAATGGGCTATCGTGAGCTGAACCAGCGCGACAGTTACTGGACCTCGTGGCTCCATCTCGTGATGTTCAAGGACATGGAACGCCGCATGATTGAGGAAAGCATAGAATGGCAGCAGCCGTCGGGCAAGATTCCTACGACCATACTTCCGCTGATAGAACGCGACGACGACCTCGACATCAACGCTTTCTTCATACTCCGCGTGGCGCGTTTCTGGCAGATGTATCATGAGCGGCAGAACCTTCAGAAGTACTGGCCGGCACTGAAAAAGGCGATGGAATGGCTCATTTCGCGCGATAAGGAGCACGTGGGCTTGCCCATGCAGGTGTCGTTCTGGGGCGACTGGAAGGACGTCGGCGGCGTGGAAGGCCGCAAGTATTCGCCCTTCAGTTGTCTTGTCTATATGGCTGCGCTGAAGAAAATGGAACTCATGGCGGAGGTGTGTGGCGACAGCACGGCCGCCGATGAATATGCCGGAGCTTACGACAGGGCCTTCAGGCGCGTGAATATGGACGTGAAGGACGGCGGACTGTGGAACGGTGAATATTATTGTCAGATATGGCGCGACGGCAGTGTGAACGACCGTTTGCTTCAGGACCAGACCATAGGCATACTGTTCGGTGTGGTGCCCGACGACCGCGCCGCTAAGATTTTCGGGGCTTTGAACGAGCGGAGCCTCACTCCGTATGGTATTGCGGAGACCTTTCCGTATTATGACGAAAGCTTCGGCTATCCGCCTGCTACCTATCACAACGGTGCCGTGTGGCCGTGGGTGAGCTTCATGGACTGCTGGGCGAGAGTGAGGATGGGCCGCAGGGCCGAGGCTGTGGAACTCGTGAAACGTGTCGGAAGGGCCGACCTTGTAGATTCGGGTGACTGGTCGCCAAACGAGCATATCAACAGTTTGACGGGTGAGAATCTCGGCTTTCACATACAGGGCTGGAACGCCGGACTCTTCGGGCTGGTGTATTTCGGGCTGGTGAACACCGGTGTCATCGATTGACAAACGTATGGGCGGACGTCAGTAAGATGTCCGTCCTTTGCGTTCCGTGTATATTCCGAAGACATGTATGTCAGAGGATAATGGCATGTGATGCATTTATTATGAGCTTTTTTTCTTATTTTTGCAACGTTGGTTTCATCTTTTTGTGTTGCCGGCCAAATCTTTTCCCTTTTTGAGATATGACGAGCAGAAAATTTTTATACCTGTGCCTGACACTCATCTTTCATTTTGCCGTGTTCCCGGCTGCTTATGGCGGGGAGGACGGACAGAATGTTCCGCGTGAGCTGAAGGAGGCAAAGGCCTATCTGCGCAAGAGCGACTACAACAGTGCTCTGTCCAAACTGCTCCTTTATATACAGAAAGAGGAACGCTCGAAAAACATTGATACGCTCCATCTCATGGACGCTTACTACGACGTTGGCGGCGTCTATTCGGTCTATTCAAACTTCGCTCAGGCTCTCGATGTCTATGAGAAGGGCTATATGCTAGGTCTGAAGTCGGGCAATGCAGCCATGCAGTTCAAGTTTCTCAACAACATGATAGGCGCCGGATGCAACATCGGCAATGTGGATTATGCCTCACGTCTGAACGAGAAGGTGAAGTCGCTGAAGGGCATCTCGCGCGGACAACTGTTGTTTTATTATTATTTCAACAAGGGATTTATAGCCGGAATTCGCGATGAAATGGGCGAAAAAACGCGCTGGATGAACGAGGCGGTGGCTGTGGTTGACAAATACGGACTGCCGGGAGAGATGAAGATATATCCTTATTCGGAGGTCTACCAGTGCTACGAGAAGCAGGGCGACCTGCAGAAAGCGCTCGAGGTGTTGCAGAAATACGACTCGCTGACAAGGCTGAAGGATGAAGCCTATCTCTACGCCGACTGCTACAAAGGCATGATGCGTGTCTATACTAAACTGGGAAATAAGGAAAAGGCTCTCTACTATCAGAACGAATTTTTCAGATATACAGACTCTCTGCTCAATGTGAATGAGTTTTCGCAGATAAAGAACCGATATCAGATACACGAGAGAAAACTCGACCAGGAGACGATAGACAACCAGAAACGTACGATATTCTATCAGAACACAGCGCTCGCCCTGCTTCTGCTTGTCGTCGTGGTGGCATGTACCGCGATGGTGATAGTGTGGCGTCAGCGCCGCAAGCTGCACGTGGCTTATGTGGCGTTGTTCGAGCGCAACAGGGAGCTTCTGAATGTTGAGAGCCGCTATCGTGAAATGGCTGAGCGACAGAAGACCGACGACAGCGAAACCGCTGAGCCCGATGTGCGGCAGGACAAGAACGTGGCGGCGGTGCCTAATTATGAGCAGCTGCTCAAGAGGATAGACGCCGTGATGGAGGATGAGGACACTTTCTGCAGTCCGGACTTCAGTCTGGCTGTGCTCGCAAGGCTCTCGGGATCGAACACCAATTATGTGTCGCAGGTGATAAATACGACATACAACAAGAATTTCAGGACGTTTGTGAACGAGCGTCGTATAAAGGTTGCGATGAAACGCATGATGGATACCGGACAATACGGGGCTTACAGCATGCAGGGAATAGCCGAAAGCGTAGGCTACAAATCGGCTTCAAACTTCATCGCCGCGTTCAAGAAAGTCACTGGAATGACGCCGTCTTTATATCAGAAAATGCTAAGAAACTGAGCGTTCTGATTTTTAATTTATGAATTAGAAAACATTGTTTTGTGACTTTTTGTTAGTTTTTATGCCTTTTTTCTATTTTTGTAAGCGTGAAAACCAAATAAAAATGTCATTATGAGAAAACTTACTCTTGCTGTTTTATTATTGTTGCCGGGGCTGTTGTCTTTTGCCGGAGACATCACGCAGCCGCAGGCTCTGAAAATCGCACAGTCGTTTCTCCGCGACAATGTGACGTCGATGAAGTCACAGCAGAAAGGCGGAAGCGATGCGTTGAAGCTGGTATATACAGCCGATGATACGAAAGGACGCAGCTGCGTCTATGTTTTCAATGCAGGCCAGGACGGCGGATTTATTCTTGTTTCGGCCGAAGACAGAGCCACGCAGGTGCTGGGCTACAGCGACACGGGCAGTTTCGACTACGACCGTATGTCGCCGGAGATGCGCAACTGGATGGCTGGTTACGTGGACGAGATAACTTATATAAGAGACAACAATGTGGAGTTCGCACAGGAAAACCGTGCAAACGACGGCAAGAGAGTGGCGCCGCTGCTTGGAAACATCATGTGGGACCAGAGCGCCCCTTATAATAATATGTGTCCTAATTATGACATAAGTTCCAGATGTGCGACGGGATGTGTCGCCACGGCTATGGCTCAAGTGATGTATTATCACCGCTGGCCGGAGGTTGGAAAAGGATCTTACACTTATGCGCCGGCCATACTTGGCGGTCGCACTCTGACCGCCGACTTCGGTTCTACATACTATGCCTGGGACGATATGCTGCCCATGTACGACAGTAACAGCAGCGAGGCCAGCTGCGATGCCGTGGCCGAGCTGATGCTTCATTGCGGCATTTCGGTGAGCATGAACTATTCTTCCTCAAGTGGAGCGGGAAGTGATGTCATCCCTTACGCACTGTTCAATTATTTTGATTACGACAAGGGTGTGGCCTACCGACAGCGCGACAACTACAGCAGTGAGGAATGGCAGCAGATCATCGAGAACGAGATTGACAACGGGCGTCCCGTGATTGCCACCGGCCGTTCGTCTGCCGGCGGACACGCATTCGTGTTCGATGGATACGATGAAAACGGTTTTGTACACGTCAACTGGGGTTGGAGCGGTATGAGCAACGGCTATTTCCGTACATCAGCTCTCAATCCGCCGTTGCAGGGTACGGGCGGTTCTGAAGGCGGATACAACTACGACCAGCAGATAATAACCGGTATCCAGTCTCCGCAGAGCGGCACTTACGAAGATGTAGAACTTGTTTCCACCGAAGGACTTGTGCCTGCACAGAAAACCATAGCCAACGGAGGAAGTACCGATATTTCTCTCCGTGGAATGATATACAATGCCGGATGGAAGACTTCGAAGTTTGAATATGCCATGCTTCTGACCGATGCACAGGGCAAAACAGTGGAAGTTTATCTCACAGACATAGCCTATGAACTTGAGAAGGATTACGGTTTCTACGGTCCGATGACAGCAAATGTCAAGTTCGGAAAGCTTGCCGACGGTGAATACAAGCTCTATCCTGTCTGCCGCCAGTATGGTTCTGACGGAGCGTGGAGCCGCATCCGCGACGAATATGTGGGCTATCCCAACTATCTGAATGTCAGTGTAAGCGGTGAAGAGATAACCTTCATTTATCCCGATTATTTCGATCTGAACATCGATGAAATGGACGTTCCTGTAGAAATATATGCCGGAGTGCCGTCGTGCACAAGGGCCACTGTAGTGAACGGAGGCGACGTAAACTATCTCGGCGAGGTGATGGTGACCATCTACGACAAAAACACCCTGCGTCCGGTAGCGTCCGGCTCTAAGTACAAGATTGACCTTGCTCCGGGTGCAAGTGTTGATGTTGAGTTCTTCGACACATTCAATCTGCCGGCCGGCGACTATATGCTCACCGTGACGGACGATGACAACCGCCTAATAAGTACCATGCGCGAGGTAAGCGTTGAGAACGCTCCTGCCGAGACGGCTGTACTCACTCCGGCTGCCAAACTCTCGTTTGCCGACAACGCCAACGTCGATGCCAGCTCTATGAACATCACTGCCAGCCTGAAGTGCGAGCAGGGAGTGTTCGGCGGATACATTTACCTTTACATCTTCAACGAGAGCGGAGCTGTTATCCGCGGATGCCTTGAGCCGCAATATCTGATGCTGAAGAGCGGCGAGACAGCCGACGTGACATTCAGCGGAGCGTTCGAGAACGGCGTACCGGGAACAGTATATCTGGCTGCGCTGCTGGCTTACAACGGAACATCTTACGGCTATCTCAATCCGATAGAGAATTCAACCTGTTACTTCATGTTGGCTCCTGAGACTACAGGAATAGACAATGCCGTTACCGATGAAATGGACGGAAAAGTGAAGATATACGACATGAACGGACGCCTCCGTCCCGAGACAAGCACTGAAATGCTGCCAAAGGGCATGTACATAGTGAAACAAGGAGAGCGCACACGCAAGATAGTAAAATGACAATATAAGTACGAACAAAACAAAACCGATATATGAACAAGAAACGTTTTATTAATATCGCCGTGGCAGCAGTGTTCTTCATGAACGCTGCCACCGCCGGCGCACAGACAACGGAGCAGTCGTCTCTCACGGCGCGCAAGCCGAGCCCGATGGCTGTCACACCCATAGGCGACGCAGCCGTGAAGGGCAACACTGTCACAAGAATACTCAAGTCGGGTGCCAGAAAGAAGGCCGCAGATGTTTCTGCATTTGAGGGCCGCAAGCTCTACTGCGCACTGATAAACAGCACAGACTGGGCATCCTCTTCTATAACAGACGTGCCTTACGGCGTATACTCGTTCAGTATAGGCGATGAAATGGCGATGAATCCGCACTGCACATCCTTCATATACGACTTCCTTGCAGGTGCTTTCGGCCGCAACACGTTTGTCGGCATAGCTCCGATGAGTGTCATGGGAGTGCTGAACGGTGCACGCTACGTCACGATAGACACCGACAACTGGAACGAGCTCAAGTGTGTGCTTTACGGAACGGAAAACAAAGGCTATTCGCTTCTGTCTTCCTCGATGGCTTACAATCCGATAGACAACAGGACATATTCGCTCCAGTACAACGACGAAATGTCCGGTATGGACTGGTGCATATACAATGAGGATTACGATGAAATGGACAAAATCGCTGCTTTCCGCGGCAAATACAACGTCCTGACGCTTGCTGCCGTGCCTAGTGGAGACATGTATTTCATCAACTGGCTGGGCGACCTGTACCGCATAGACAAGAAGAGGGCACGCCCGACACTCGTGGGCAGCACCGGTATAATGCCTGTTATGTACTCGCAGTCGATGATATACGACGGCCGTACAGGACTCTTCATCTGGGCCGCACAGACTGAAACGGGAAGCGAACTCTACGCAGTCAATCCTGAGACAGCCGAGGCCGGACTCATCGGAAAGTTCACCAAGAACGAGCAGATCGTAGCACTGAAGGTGGACGAGAATGTAGCCAAGGACGGCGCACCGGCCATGGCAGAGGGCCTCGATCTTGTGTTCGATGCTGACGGAAGCCTTGGCGGAAAAATAGAATTCACCGTTCCGACCCTTACTTACGACGGAGCGGCTCTCGGTGACGCCGTGCTCAACGTGTGGCTCGACGGCGAGAATCTCAAGGGCGTGAGCGTGACGCCGGGCGAAAAGGTGTCGATACCTGTGACACTGACCGAAGGCAACCACTATGTGGCCGTGAACATGAGCAACGGAGCAGGCTATTCGCCGCTTGCATCGACAAGAAAATATGCAGGATATGACATCCCTGTGCAGGTGGGCGATCTCAATTTCGAATACGACGCCGAAGGCAAACAGAACATCGTGAGCTGGAGTGCACCGGCTGCCGGAGTGAACGGCGGATATCTGGACAAGGCAAACCTCAGCTACACAGTGGTGAGAATGCCTGACAGTGTGACTGTGGCCGACAACTACACACAGACCTCCTTCACCGAAACTACACCGGAGGCTATGCACAACTATTCCTATCGCGTGTATGCAAACAACAACGGCAAGCGCAGCGAATACGTGGAGTCGGACAAACTGATATGCGGCAACGCCTTCACGGCACCTTATTCCCAGTCGTTTGCAGATGCGTCGGTGTTCAACGAATATTTCACAGTGGTTGACGCAAACAATGACGGCAACACATGGAGAGCCGGATTCAACAGCGACGTTCGCATCGATATCAATGCCAACAGTTATCCTAAGGGTGACGACTGGCTCATCACTCCGGCCATCTCTCTTGAGGCAGGTATGAAATACCGCTATACCATCAACATGAAGACATTCACCTTAGGATATCCCGAGTCGTTCGAAGTTTATGTCGGAACAGATCCCGACGACCTCTCCACTTTCCGTAAGGTGGCCGAGGAGGAAGCCTTCGAACTGTATGTGGAATTCGGCGATTACAACGCATATTTCGTCAACGAGACAGCCGGAAAATACTATGTGGCACTGAGATATACGGGTGACAGTTCGAAGAAGGCATCCATGATGATGCTCAAGAAAGTATCGTTGAGTGCAGTGGGTGCATCAAAGGCTCCTGCCGCCGTAGGCTCACTCGAGGTTACTCCCGGTGAGGACGACGCCATGACAGCCACCGTCAGCTTCGACGCTCCGACCGCAAATCTGGAGGAAACACCTATAAGCACGCTCTCCAAGATCAGCATATACAGGAACAAGGAGACGGAGCCTGTGCACGTGTTTGACGCGCCGGCAGTGGGCGGACACCTCACATGGACCGACAACAAGGTGACAGCTGTGGGCATGAATACCTACACCGTCGTTCCCGAAAACGAATACGGCACGGGCGAGGCAGCAGCCGACTCAGCCTTTGTGGGTGTATATACCGCACCGTATATTGAAACATTCGACACCAAAGGTGCCGCAGATCTTTACAAGACAACGCTCGAAGGTATCGACCTTGAGTCAAATCCGTTCTACGGCTGGCAGTACGACACCAACAACAAGCTGATGAAATTCTCGGCCTTCGTACAGGAAACACCGGTTGAGGCTTGGATTTACACACCGATGATAAGACTCGACGCCGATGCGGTATACGAACTTTCGCTCGGTGTTAGCACGGCAGTCTATTCGGAGACAGTCACAAATAAGGTGTATATGGGCACTGCTACTGAGCCGGAAGCACAGAAAGTATTCGTAGGCGACCTGCCCAAGAACACTGCCTACAAGATGACTAACGTAGCCTACAACGTCATAACCGACGAGGGTGGCAAATACAGTTTCGGTATCAACTCAAAGGGTACAAGCCAGTATGATTTCCTCGATACGCAGCTCGACGACGTGAAACTGACCTATCTGAAGTCGGCCTTCTCGCCATACGCATTCACCGATTACGTTTCGAAAGCGGCCGAAGACGGCAGTCTGAAAGCCGAGATGACGTTCAAGGCACCGGCCGTTGACTATCACGGCAACGCGTTAAAGGAGAACATCAAGATTGAGATATTCCGCGGACAAAGCCCGACTCCGGTCTACACACAGACCGACGTGGTGCCGGGTGCGGCCATGACATGGACCGACACACAGCCGCTCCACGGACATAACACCTACATGCTTGTGGCATCCAACGACTACGGACGCAGCGAAGTACTGCTCGACACTCTCTTCGTAGGCCGCGACGCACCATCGTCCGTGACCGGTCTGACCGTCAAGGGCAGCTCCGACAACATGAACGCCATACTTGCCTGGGAAGCTCCTTCGGCAGGAGTGAACGGCGGAGTGGTGGTAGACGATGAACTGCAGTACCGCATTTACTGCTACAATCCTGACGAACTTACATATACTCTGATTGCCGACAACGTGAAAGGCAATACCTACACCATCGAACCCGAACCGTTAAGCAGCCAGCGTCTGTTATATTATGCTGTGGCTCCGTTTACCAACGAAGGCATAGGACAGCCGGTTGTCGGTTCGGTGGTGCTCGGTCCGCTCTACACATTGCCTTACAAGGAGTCGTTCGCCAACAGCGAGGCAGAAACCACACCGTGGCAGATCATTTCGACATACACTGGTGGTTTCACATGGGGCGTCACCAATCCTGACGGCACATACAACCAAGCTGCGCCTCAGGACGAGGACGGCGGATGTGCCTACATGTACAACGGAAGCATGTACGAACAGTATGCCGGTGCCGGATTCGTATCGCCAAAGATTGCCCTCGACGGCCAGGACAACGTGCTGACGTTCTGGGTTTACAACATTGCGACAGCCTATCCGAACAACAAACCTTCGCTCTTCGTGTTCCTGCGCGGCGACGACGGCGAGTATGTTGAGGCCGCAAACTACATTGTGGGTGGCGACACCGAGGACGGATGGAAGAAATATGAGGTGTCACTTGATGCTGTGAAGAACTGCAGCCACATGAGCTACGCATTCTACGCATACACCTGCGGAGGCAATGATGTGATATATCTTGACAACATCAGAATTGAGAAGAACACATCGACCGGTATTGGTGGCGTGACCGAACAGGCGAAGACAGTGGAGAGTGTAAGATGGTATACGCTCGACGGCCGCGAACTCAATGCTCCGGTGAAGGGTGTAAACATCAAGACTGAGACCTACACCGACGGCACAAGCCGCAGCGTCAAAGTGGTGAGACGGTAGTTTCTTGATATATATAGTTGATATGTTAAATTTGGGAGCTGTGGCGGCCGATGTGTGCCGCCACAGTTTTTTTGTGCTGCGCAGCCCCGTTGTGCACACCATTTCCGACGTCTCCGACGTCAGTTTTTCAGGTGGTGGAACTGCATATTTACCCATTTCATCGGTAAAAAATCTTGATATGGCAAATTCTTAAACCAATATTCGGAGAGCGCCGGAAGCGCTTTTGCGGCATTGTTTCGTGGCTTCTGTATGCCGTTTCCCGGACCGGCAGAAGTTCGGTCGGGATGGGTTCCAATAAAAGGCTGTGGCTTTCATTCCGGATCGGCATTGTTTCCTTTTGTTGAAAGAAAAGCTATCGGGGCAGTTACAATTTTTCAGTAGCCAGCGATTTTTCCGTCCGGGTTTTCTATTCTACCCCGAAAAATAAATGAGAATTTGCGCGCGGACTTTCCTTCGGACGCAAATACGCTAAAAATAAGAGTTTTCCTCAAGATCTTGTATATCAATAGCTTACATCCGGAAGCGATTTTTTCGTCACACGAAATGCACCGTTTCAGCACGTGATATGGCCCGTTTCATTGCCTGATATGCACGATATCACACCATGAAACAGACGAAACCGGAGGCTGATATGGGCATTATCGGGATGCATAATGAATATGCCGGCACCTCATCGCAAGGTATACTGCAAAGCCGTTCGGACTGAAATGGGCTTTATAATACCATATTTAACATTTATTTACATTTCTTTTGCGATTTTATTTTGTCAAAAAAAAGTCAAGAAAAACTGTAAGTACGCCACTCGGGTTTTCTTTAAAAGCGCCTATATCAGGTGTGATAGATAACACCGGAAACATCTGCACGGTCTGTGGTGATGATTCATCACTCGTGGTATACAGACTTTGCTGCGGTGCGTAAAAAGCCGTTATGCAATGTCAGAAAAATTTTTCCGCTCCGCCGTATGCAGATAGTCGGAACATGAAAAAATAAAAGCTGCTGATGGTCAGCAGCTTGTGTTGATGGCTCAAAGTCCGTGTGCTTGCAGCCGTATGGTCTGTAGTGCGGTCTGACGGTCGTATCGCGAACTTGCGCCGTATATTCATTCATCTGCAGATGAGTGCTTCTGCATGGTCGTGCATTGCCGTGCCTGTCTTCCGCTCAAGCCTTGCGGCCTTTGCTTGCGGCAGGTCCTGCCGCAAGTGTTATGACAAGCGAGAGAAGTGCAAACAGCGCGCCCGTGAGGCAGACTCCGCCCCATCCGCATATGTCCCAGCCCACGCCGGCGCTGAGAGTGCCCAGCGAGCCGCCGATGAAATATACGGTCATGAATATGGTGTTCACACGGTTGGCGGCCTCTGGCATCTGTTGTATGCAGTCGCTCTGGTTGCTCAGCTGTATGCACTGTGCACCTATGTCGGCCAGAATGATGGCCGCGATGAGTCCGGCGTAGCTGTCGCCAAGGAAGAAAGCCGTGGCCCATGCTGCCAGTTGCAGCAGTGCGCCGGCTATGCTGAAGCGGTGTGTGCCGTAGCGCGGTACCAGACGGCCCATGCCGCTTGCCGCTATTGCGCCCGCCATGCCGCACAGTCCGAGCACTCCGGTCATTGTGGCACCGGCATGGAACGGCTCACCGGCCAGATGGAAGGCCATGCACGACCATATGGCGAGCATCGAACCGAAGGCCAGCGCCGAACGCACGGCGTTGAGACGTATGCGTGGACGGGTGCGCACTATGCGCCACACGGTGTGCATGAGTTGCGGATAGGTGCCGCTGAAGTTTGATTTCATGGCCGGCATCATACCCATCGACACTACCAGACACACCACCATCAGTGCGGCGGATATGAAGAACATGGCGCGCCAACCAAGTCGTTCGCCTATAAAACCGCTTATGACGCGCGAGGCGAGAATGCCTGTGAGCAGTCCGCTGAGCACGTAGCCTATGTTGCGCGACTTGTTCTCTGGACACGAGTATTGGCCGGCTATCGGTATGAACAGCTGCGGAATGACCGAGCACATGCCCATGAGCAGCGAAGCGCCCCATATCAGACTGAGGCTGCCAGAGGTGGCGATGATGAGGTCCGTCACGGCTGCCGTGGTCAGAGTGACGGCTATTATGCGGCGGCGTGAGTAGAGATCGCCCATCGGAATGATGAAGCACAGGCCGAGAGCATATCCCGCCTGTGAGATGACGGTGATGAGATTGGCCTCCACTTCCGTGGCGCCGATGTCGGCGCGGATGAGTTCCAGCAATGGCTGATTGTAGTAAAGGTTGGCCACAGTGAGGCCCGCTATGATGGACATCATCAGCAGTATTTGTCGCGGTATGCCCTGGTTTTCCTTCAGTTGTATCATAGTGATTTGTTGTTTTCGGTCTGCAAAGTTATCTATATGTTGCGTGCCGCGCAACTGTTTTGGGCATAATTAACACGAAAGGCGGCCTCCATGGAGAGACCGCCTTCCTTGTTTTTCCGTTGTCCGGAGCCATACGGCCGTGGTCAGCGCACCACTGTCTTGCGTCCGTCCACCACGTATATGCCGCTCGGCAGGTTGTGGTTGTCGCTCAGTTCGGCGCCCACCTTCTGTCCTTTTATGTTGTACACGCCCCTGGCGGTTCGGCCTGTGCCTGCTGTCGGTGTGCCGATGCCGTTGGTGTCGTCCACCTTGTGTATGCGGAAAAAGTCGGTCTTGAACCATCCGTTCTTCACGTCGGTGCCCTTGGTGCCGTCGGCGTTGGTGTTGCTCGAGCGTATGCCGAACTTCAGGTCGTCGCCTTCTTCTATGTCAACATATACATACATGTCCTGCAGCACGAACGTGTTGGGCGCTCCGCCTATGTATCCGGCGAAGGTATTGTGCTCGCCCGGTGTCAGGTTCTTGTCGTAGTCGATGTCCATTCCGTAGTATTGCACGTTGTCGTTGGCGAACAGGCGCACCGTGGAAAGGAATCCCTCTTCGGCCCAGAGGCGGCAGCATATCATGTAACGGCCGGGAGTGAGCTTGTCGGCAGGTATGGTCTGATAGAGCGCGAAGTCGTCGGGCATGTTGCCGTTCTTTGCCTGGAACCAGCAGACGTTGGTGGCGTGAGGGTTCGATGCGTCCTTGTTTATGCCGTAAGAGTCGCCCGGGAACCGTCCGGCCACCTTCCATCCGTGTATGCCGTAGATGGTTCCGCGGCGCGTATCGCCCGATGTGTTCTCCTTTATCGTACCGTTGTCGTCGTAGAGTTCGAAGTCGTAGTTGGTTATCAGCTGCTTTGTCAGCGTGAGATCTTCCTCCTGCGGTTCTGGCATACCGCTCACTTTCTCTATGCGGAAATTGTCCACCTTGAACCATCCGGCGTTGTCTGTGGCTGTGGTTCCGTCGTTGCGTTTGTTGCCGGAGCGTATGCCCAGCTTGAGGTCTTCGCCCTCGGCCACGGTGACATATACTTCCATTGGCATCAGGTTGAACGGTCCTGCGCCGTTCTGTCCGGCATGTCCGGCGTAGGTGTTCACCTCACCGGGTGTCAGCAACCGGGTGTAGTCGCTCTCGCTGCCGTAATACTGCACGTTGTTGTTGGCAAAGAGGCGTCCAGAAGCCTTCTTGTTCTCTTCCATCCACATCATGCACGATACGCGATAGGTGCCCGGTTCTATCTCCGATGCAGGTATTGTCTGCGACAGTTCGAAGAATTCCGGCATCGGGAACGAGTTTATCCAGCACACGTTTGAGCCGTGCAGGTTGGCTGCATCTTGGTTTATTCCGTATGACGGCAGTCCGTTCTGTCCGAGTGTCAGTTCGCCCGTGTGGTCCCATCCGTACGGTATGCCGCGGTCGGTGTTGCCCTGCGGGTTGGGCGTTCCGTCGGTGCGGAGTTCGAAGTCGTTGTTCTTTATCAGCTTCACGGTGAGTGAATTGTCGGCCGATTCGGGCAGACGGTTGTATATTTCGCTCAGCACAACGCCCGGATCGAGCATGTATACACGCACGCTGACAGTCTTGTCCTCGTCGGCGTTGTAGGTCACGGTGGCGTCGTTGAAGCCTTGCAGCACAGTCGTGTTCCACTTTCCTTCGGTCGCTGTGGTCTTGAGCGAGCACACTTGCGGCTCACCTCCGTCCACCGATATGCCCACGCGCAGGTCGAAACTGCTGTTTATCGGGAATGTCGGGAGGCATCGTGCCGAAATCATGTTGGCGCCGCTCTTCACCTCAACGTCGTATTCGGCGTAGGGAGCGCTGCCTGCCTTGTCGGCAGAATACACCGTTTCGTCTATCGGCCATACGGTGACGCTGTTGCCGCTCACGCCCAGTCCTTCCAGAGTAACGATGTTGCCTTTGGTCGATGTGTATTTGTCGGCAGCCACGGCGAAGGTCTGTTCTTTCTCTATTTCCTTCTGCACACTGCTTATGTTGGACAGTGTTGCGGTCTCAGGCATGTAGAACTGCGACTGCTGGCGTGGCTTTGAGTCCATCATTTCGTTCCATTTGCCGCCTGCAATCTCGTTGTTGTATTTGTTTGTTATCTGCTCTATCTGTCTGTAAGCCTTGCGTGCCTCGGCTGCATACTCCAGCGCCTTGTCGCGCTGTCCGGCCTTTGCCAGCACGAGACTCTGCGCTGCGCGGAATGTCTTTACGTTCATATAGTAGGCGCCTTTTACAGGATATTCTATCATTTCGAAGTAAGCATCCTGCAGCTCCGACGGTATTCTCGCCTTGAGATTGTCCACCTTGTCCACGATGTTTTTGTAGTCGTCGATGCGGCGGTCTTTCTCTTCGTCGGTGTAATTCACGGCGAATATGTGCTCCGGTTTGCCGCCAGCGCCGAGACGATAGTATTCCTGTTTGATGTCGCTCAGCTCGTCGGCATATTCCTCACCGAAAGTTTTCGCGGCCCAGTAACGGCTGTAATTGTGTGCCTCTTCCGGGTTCCAGCGTTCAACATCCCACGCAAGGTCCATGCAGAATTCCAGTTCTGCCTCGGCTGGTTTGATGTCTCCCACGTTGATTATCCACAGAGTGCGTATGCCGTAGTCGTATCCTTTGCTCAGCTCATAGCTGATGAGTGAAGGCGATGTGGAGCAGAGCCACAGATAGTCTTGCGGTGTTCCCCAGTAGGAAAGATGATAATAAATGCCGTTTCCGCCCGAACGCGCCTGCTCACTCTTTGTGGGCATCTGTCTGATGTAGCCATGATTGTCGTCCACCCATGTCAGAGTGATGTCCTCGGGAACCTGAAGTCCGGCGTTGTAGGCTTCGAGAACTTCCTTGTAAGGGATGAATATCTGCGGTACGGTGGTCGGGTCGCCGATGTGCTTTTTGAGCAGTTGGCGTTGGAAATCGATTATTTCCGTGAGTCCGCGCACCTTGTCCTGGGTGGTAGGATAGCCGCTTATGCCCCAGTCGTGTACGCCGCGCATGCCGGTAGTATACATTGCATCGAAGCCCTTGCTTTCTATGACGCGCTCCTCCCAGTACTGTTGTATCTTCTCCTTGTTGGTCACATAGTTCCAGTTCTCGTATGTTCCGGTGCCGTCACCCCAGCGTCTCCATTCCCATTCATTGTCGCGAAGCATCTGCTCGCAGTGGCTTGAGCCGAGCACAATGTCGTATTTCTTCGCCACTGGAAGGTTGGCCTTGTTTGCCCAGAACGCCTCCGAGCACAGGTGCATGGCGGGCCACAGCGTGTTGGCACGCAGGCGAAGGAGCAGCTCCATTACCTTGGCGTAGCTGTTGGGGCCCACATTATTGCGGTCGGGATCCATGTTCTTGGCAGCCCACGGCTGGAATCCCCAGTCCTCGTCGTTGATGAATATGCCGCGGTATTTCACCGAAGGCTCACCTGTTACGCTACGTCCTGCCGAGGCATACAGCTGTTCCTTATGCGCCGGAACGACATCGGCCCACCAGATGTAGGGCGATACGCCCATCAGACGCGACACTTCGAAGATGGCGTAAGCCGTGCCGCGGGGTGTCGAACCGAACAGAACCAGGGCGCGATCAACGCCTTCTGTGGGATCATCCACGGTCTGAAGGCCGTATGCCTCCCATTTTCCCTTGATGTCGGAAACGTCTATCTTGCCTTCGGCAGCGAGGCGGTCGATGAGCTCGGACGAACCTATCGTGCCAGCGATGATTGGTGAACTGCCGGCTGCAAGCTCTGTTCCGACCTTGATTTCCTTGCCTGTCACGGCCTTGATGTCGCCTGCGAGTGCCGTGGCAGCGGTCTCAACGACCTGAGCGTCGTTCTTGTCGAATACGATGGTGGCGGTTGTTCCGTCGTCACCAACTATCGGGAAGCTGCCCGATTGCTTCGTGTCGCTCACTGTTATGGCGTTTTGCGCACAGGCATTGCCTGCCGTCAGAGCCGTCATAGCAGCAATGATGATGAATGAAAAGATTTTTCTCATAGCGGTTTTATTAGTGAATGATATTGTTGTTTTGCAGTATTTACCGAAAGATATGGCCGGATTTGCCGGCCGTTATGATGTCTGTGGCCGGTCATTTCACGTCGATACTTATCTCGGCAGACTTCAGACCGGAAGCCTTTGCCTTGAGAGTGAGGCGGCCGGAACGCTCGCTTGACTGGACTATAGCCGTGAGCATGCCGTTGAAAGCGTGCATCTGCGGCTGCTGGAACGGTTCGAGACAAGTGGCGTCGCCGTTGGCTACGGCGCGGAATGAGCCCGCTCCGCTGACGCTGAACCGCACGGTTCTGTTGTCCGTAGGGCAGAGATTGCCGTCCTTGTCGGTCACTTTCACCGTGACATAAGCCAGATCCTTGCCGTCGGCCGACAACTCCGTGCGGAGGCATTCAAGCTCAATGCGATACGGCTTTCCTGCCGTTCTGACCGACTTTTCGGCGGCGGGGCGACCGTCCTTGTCGTAAGCCACCACGCGTATCTCACCCGGTTCGTATCTCACGTCGTTCCACATCAGTCTGTAACGGCTTTTCAGCGAGCTGCTGTTCTTCTCGCGTCTGCCCTGGCTATTGCCGTTTACGAACAGCTCGGCAGCCGGATAGCTCGTATAGACAAACACCGGTGTGACCTCGCCTTCGCGTCCCGGCCACGTCCAGTGGGGCAGTATGTGGAGCGTCGCATCGTTGCGGTTCCAGATGCTGCGGTACAAATAGAAACGGTCCTTGGGCAGACTCGCGAGGTCTATTATGCCGAACATGGAACTGTGGTTTGGCCATGCGTCGGTGTCGTAGGGGAATGGTTCGCCCAGATAGTCGAACCCGGTCCACACGAACTGACCGAGAGTCCAGGGATGATCTTCGGCAAGGGCGAAGTCGATGTCGGGCAGATTGCACCATCCTCCTGCCTCCACGTCGTATGACGACGACTGATGGTCCTCGTATGTGGCGCCGTTCTTGTCCTCGACAGGGAACTTGTAAACGCCCCGCGAGCTCACCGTCGATGCCGTCTCGCTGCCGAGCAGCAGGTTCTGAGGCAGTATGCGGTAACCGTCTTCATAGTGATGGGTGCGGTAGTTGAAGCCCGGAATGTCGATGACTGACGCGAAACCGTTGGACAGCACGCAGTCTATCTGGTCCATGCCACATGTCACCGGACGTGTAGGATCCTCGCGATGGCAGATGTCCTGAAGGAATTCCGCCACACGATAACCGTCGGGACTGCACTGCGTGGGCACCTCGTTGCCGATGCTCCACATCACCACGCACGGGTTGTTGCGGTAGTGTCGCAGCATGTTTACCATGTCTTTCTCAGCCCAATCATTGAAAAAACGGTGGTATCCGTTCTCACATTTCGCCACGTCCCATTCGTCGAACGGCTCGATCATCATCATCATTCCGAGCTCGTCGCACAGCTCCACGAGTTCCGGAGCAGGCATGTTGTGCGATGTGCGTATGGCGTCGCAGCCCATGTCCTTGAGCATAAGGATCTGATGCCTCAGTGCCGCGCGGTTCACGGCTGCGCCCAAAGGACCGAGGTCGTGATGGTTGCACACGCCCTGGAACTTGCGTTGTCTGCCGTTTAGGAAGAAGCCCTTGTCGGCCACGAACTCAATGCTTCTGACGCCGAAGCGCGTGGTGCACGAGTCGGTGAGCTGTCCGTCGGCATATATTCTGGACACGGCCTTGTAGAGCGCAGGAGTCTCTGGCGACCACAACGACGGGCTGTCGATGATGAAATTCTGCTCCACTGGTCGGTCACCTATTATCCTTGTCTCATAGTTTTTGTGCGCGACCACCTTTCCTTCGGGCGAGATGATGCGCGTGTCGATGTTTATCTTTTTGTCGGCGGCGCCGGCAATCTCGGTCAGGAGACGCACGGCGGCATAGGTGCTGTCGGCATGCGGGGTGGTGACATACGTTCCCCAAACGGGTACATGGGTCTTCTCGGTGATGATGAGATGCACGTTGCGGTAGAGCCCTGCGCCCGGATACCAGCGCGACGACTGCGGTCTGTTCTCCAGTCTGACTGCCAATGTGTTCTTCTTTCCGTCGTGGCGGAGTAGGGAAGTGACGTCGCAGTGGAACGAGTTGTAGCCGTACGGCCAGAAGCACGCCTCCTTGCCGTTTACATATACCCGCGCCTCGCTCATGGCACCGTCGAAGAGCAGCGTTACCGTTTTGCCCTCGGGAGCGCTGAACGACGTGCGGTACCATCCGCAGCCGGTGAATGGCAGTCCGCCCGTGCGGCCCGTCTTGAGCGACGACTGCGTCTCAAGGTTCTGCGTGATGGCCACGTCCTGCAAATCGTTTTTTATGTCGAACGGTCCGTATATGGCCCAGTCGTGCGGCACGCATACCGTCTGCCAGCGGCTGTCGTCGAATTCAGGCATTGCCGCCTGCTTGAAATCACCTTTTGAGAACTTCCAGTCTTTCTCGAGTAATGTTTCGCTTCGTTGTGCGAATAGAGGTCCGGACACCGTGAGCAGAAGCATAGCTGCAACACGTCCTGCGAGTTTTATGCCCATATAAGTATGTATTTTTTATTCTGATTCAGGAAATATGATTTTCAGTTATACGCTGTATGCCGATATAAGTCAGGCTTCGATAGATAGCAATGTCGGTGAAGAGTGGATGCACCGATGTTGTAGAAGTATGATGCAAATATAATAAATTTATGCGATATTCTTATGTTGTGGCAGTGTGTATTGTTGTGTATGACATCTAAAAAAGGACTCATCATAATTCAAATGGGGATGGATTTCAACAAAAAACTGCGGCATCACTTACGAATAAGCGTCGTTTATTTCTGTTGTGAGCGATGCGATGAAGGTTGCTTACAGATTGTAACCGGATTCTGATTTTTCGGTCCGAGTTTCCTGATATACCCCGAAAAATAAGCGAGTATTTGCTGTCGGACTTTCCTTTGGACGTAAATATGCGAATTATAAGAGGCTTATATAAGTCATTGACTACCAATAACTTAAATTCAAAGGACATCTTGCCGCATTGCAAAAAGCACCATTTCGGCTTGCGAAATGGCCCATATTGGGAGCTGAAAAGCACCATATCGCACGCTAAAATGGGCTTAATCGGACTGCGAAATGGGCATTATCAGAAAGCGGAACGAACTTTTTCGGACTATGAGATGGGGTATGTCAAAAGGCGGTATTGTACAAAATGCCCTCCATCATATCGGATTTAACATCCGTTCACACCTCTTTCGCGAAAATATTTTGTCAAAATAAAGTCAAGAGAAATCGTAACCAGTCGCTCTGGTTTTCTCAAAGAGACGCTGATGTAAGACGTTGGGAAAGGCACGGAAAACGCGGGTCGTGGACGCGGTGGAACGATATTGACAATATGTGCAGAAGGACATACAGCGCGATATTGTATGTCCTTCTGTATGGAATGTTGTTTCTGTTGTTGCGGTAGAATGAATGTGGGTCTTTATTTTGTGAATGTCTTTTTCATTACGGTCTTGCCGTTGATGTCGGTTATCGTAACGTCTATACGGTCCTGAGACACTTCTGCGGACAGTACGCTTTCGTTGGAATTAACTACGACGGGAAATCTTATCGTGTCGCTTGGTTCTTCGTATTGATTCACATGCAGGTGGCCGCATAGCATGAGGTCTGTCCCCAGTTTGTTCAATGCGGGAACGAATTTTTCGAGCACCTCTTTCTGTCCGTGCCATATGTCTTTTGATGTCGACGGAGGCATATGCGCAATGACGATTCTTAACTTTGCTCCGGTCACCAGTTCGTTGTCAGCAAGACTCTCCAGCCATTTCTGTTGCTGCGTGCGGTAATTGTCGTAGTCGGTTATGCCGCTGTACTCAATGTCTGAGTCGGGCTTGTCCTCGCCCGTGTCGAGAACGATGAAGCATGCCGGTCCCTGCCTGAAAACATAGTATAGATGTGGTTCCTTAGGCGAAAAATATTTCTGGAACGAAGTAGCAAAGTTCCCTCTTGTCTCATGGTTGCCGCGTGCGTAGTACATGGGCTTCTCGGAAGCGAAGAGCGAGATGCTCTCGTTCATGAATCCGTTGAACACCGACTGCTTGTCTGAAAATATGGAGACCATGTCGCCGTTGTACACCACGAAGTCCTTGTCCTGGTAGTCGGCGAGCCGCAGTAGTTTCGGTATGATGTCGCTTCGGCCGTGAATGTCGTTAAGCATTATAAACGAGGCATGCTGTCGGGAATAATCGCTTGTCGTGAATTTCAGTGGTTTCTTGTTGTATACATCTGTCGCTGCAACGTCGCCATATCTCACCTTTGTGCCTTCATGCGACAGTACCTCCATGGAATAGACGCGGTAGCGGTAGGTGGTGGCGGGCTGTAGTCCTTCCAGCTTCACGGCATGTAGTTGCGACGAATTCTTAACACCGTTGGTGGTGTCGAAATATTTAGTACGCTCAACACCGTAGAAGTGTGTTCCGTCGTCGGGTGCAAGCTCAACCCATCCAACGGAGTTCTTGTCAGATTCCCATACGATGGTGGCCTCGTCGGCTTTGACATTCTGAAGGTACGGGCCGTATGATATCTTGATTTGAGCATATGCGGAGGATACGGACAGCATGCATAGTGCGGACAAAATAACTGATTCTATATTTTTCATAAATCATTCGGATTATAAAGGTTGTTGTAAGAAAAGCGGCGGCCGGCACATGAACTGCCTGCCGCCGACTTATGTTATTTAGCGTTTATTTCCTTGAGCAGTCTGTCTGCGTGTCCCCAGCGGTCCATCATGAACAGCACGTAGCGTATGTCAACGCCGATGCAGCGTGCCAGACGTGTGTCGAAGTGGATGTCGCTTGAGAGAGAATCCCAGTTGCCGTCGAATGCAAGTCCGATGAGCTGACCCTTACCGTTGAACATAGGCGAGCCGCTGTTGCCGCCCGTGATGTCGTTGTTGGTGAGGAAGCAGAGCTGCATCTTGCCCGTGGTCTTGTCGGTGTAAGGACCGAAGTCGTTGCTTGAGAGCAGCTGTTTCATTATCGGCTCGGCAGCGTACTCTATGTTCTCGTCGGCACGGTTCATCTTCTCCACGATGCTCTCGGCTGTGGTGTAGTATCCTGAAGGCTTGCCTCCGAGCTCATATCCGCCCACCTGACCGTAGCTGAGACGCATTGTGAAGTTGGCGTCAGAGTAGTGGGGCAGGTCCTGTTCCATGCGCAGCTTGGCATCGCAGAGATAACGCTCCTGTATTGCTATGGAGTCGTCGAGCGGTTTTGTCATCTCTCCCAGCTTCTGAAGCAGGTCGATGAGGTCTATGCCATACTGCACGCCAAGGTCCTTCTTGTAGGATTTCTTGTTGAAGTAGATTTTCTCTCCCTTCTTCATTATCATAGACTTGTCGTAGAGATAATCCACATATTTCTTGTAGTCGCCTTTGAACTTACCGTTGATGGTCTTGTAGAAGTCAGGCAGCTGCGAAGCGTCCACCTGCTCGGCATAGTTCTTGAGCAGAGCGGCCATCACTTCCTTGTCGAGAGCCTCGTCCCATTCGTCGCTGTTGTCGGCGAATTCCACATATTGTTTCTTGGGATTGTCCTTCGGACCTTTCACTTCCATGCCGTAAGAAAGTCTGATGGCACGTGTGGTGAATTCGTTTGTACGGCCGAAAGTTTCGCTGAAGAGAGTGAGCGTGCGTGCGAGATTGAAGCGCTTTTTGTAGAGTTCGGCCATCTTGTCGAAGTCGAGCTTGCCTTTGAGCAGGCCCGTCTGGTCCTGATACTGGTGTATGCGCTTCTCGTAGGCTTCCTTCTGCTGTATGATGCCGATGCTGTCGATGCACTTGTTCATACCCATGGAGTTCTTCCAGTAGTTGGAGCTCTGGGCGAACTTTGAGTCATACTTGATGCGTACGGCCTCGTCGGCGCGCATGTGGCGGAGCATTATTTCCTGCTTGATGCCGCGCACCTGTACACGCGGAGTGTTCTGGGCGTCGCGCATCTCGCGTATGCCGTAGGATGAGAGATAGCGCTCGGTAGAGCCCGGATAGCCCATGGTCATGGCGAAGTCGCCGTCCTTGTATCCGTCGAGCGACACCTGAGCCCAGTGCTCTGGATGATAAGGCACGTTGTCCTTTGAGTAAGGAGCCGGACCGTTGGTCTTCGGGTCGGCGTAGATGCGGAACACAGAGAAGTCGCAGGTCTGGCGCGGCCACATCCAGTTGTCGGTCTCGCCACCGAACTTACCCATAGACTTCGGTATGGTGAACACCAGTCGAAGGTCGGTGAAGTCGCGGTATGTCGTGACGTAATATCTGTTTCCCTCGTAGAAAGGTTTGAGCTCCACGCGCAGCGTACTGTCGTTGGCCTTCACCTCTCTTGACATTGCGTTCTCGAGCGAGTCGAGCAGATGCTCCTGGCTGCTGATGCTCATCTCCTGTATTCCGAGGCTGTTCACATAGTCGGTGATGTCTTTCTGATCTATCATGAAGCTCACGTACATGTTCTCGTTCGGCAGTTCCTCCTCATAGCTCTTGGCATAGAAGCCGTTGAGCATGTAGTCGTGCTCCACCGTTGAGTGGCTGCGTATTGCCTCGAATCCGCAGTGGTGGTTGGTGAATACCAGTCCGTCGGGCGATACAACCACGCCTGAGCAGTAGCCGGAGAAGTTCACCACGGCGTTCTTTATGGCGTTGTCTGCCGAATAGAGACCCTCATACGGCAAGGCGAAGCCGTAGCTCTGCATCTGTGCGAATACAGGCTGTGGCAAGTCGAAAAGTGTCCACATGCCTTCGTCGGCGTGTGCGGCTGTTCCTGTAGCGAGGAGAGCCGATAATAATAAAGTCTTGATTTTCATAAATGTAGATGTTTATTATGATTGTTGTTTGTCTTTTTTGTGTGGTGGACCGCATCTGCGCGGAATGACGGCCCGGCCGTTTATTTCTTTCTGAAGTACTTACCTACCACCGGAAGGCTTGAGAGCGGGAAGTCGCGTTTCACTATCATCGCCATGAACAGCAGTATGAGCAGGGTGTTGACAGACAGGGCTGCCCATACGGGAAGGTCGGCGTTGGCGAACCGCATTGCCGCGAACATGACCAGCACTACGCCGACATAGAGCATCATTTCCTTCACCGGATAATTGATGGGATAGTGTCTCTGTCCGACGAAGTAGGAAAGAAGCATTGCCGTGCCGTAGCCGGCGAATCCTCCCCATGCGCATGCCATGTAGCCGTAGCGCGGCACGAAGATTACGTTTACGAGTATCAGCACCAGGCAACCAACGCCCGAGAACCACGCGCCCCAGATGGTCTTGTCGATGAGCTTGTACCAGAACGACAGGTTGAAGTAAACGCCCATCATTATCTCGGCGGCCATGACGATAGGCACTACCTTGAGTCCGCTCCAGTAGTCGCGGCCGATGAGGTGGCGCAGGATGTCCATGTAGCCAATCACGACGAGGAAAGCCAGCAGCGTGAAGATGACAAAATATTTCATGGCTTTGGCGTATGTCTCGCGGTTGTCCTTGTCTTTCGACTTGCCGAAGACGAACGGCTCGTAGGCGTAGCGGAACGCCTGGGTTATCATTGCCATTATCATGGCTATCTTGCTCGCCGCACCGTAGATGCCGAGCTGGGCGTGGGCGTCAGCATTCTTGTATATGTATGGGAAAAGAATCTTATCGGCTGTCTGGTTCAGAATGCCCGCGATGCCGAGCACAAGGATAGGCCAGCTGTACGAAAGCATGCGTCGCAGCAGTGCGCGGTCGAGCACATAGCGGAAGCCGGTGAGCTCTTTCACCAGGCAGAACATGAGCGACGCGGAGCAGAACAGATTGATGTAGAACACGTATCCCACGCCAACCTCAGGGCTGTATATCTTTCCAACGAGTGAGTCGGCGCCGCCGTTCTCATAGAGAGCGGGCAGAAGGAGGAAGAACACGAGGTTGAGTGCTATGGTGAGCACGATGTTGAACAGTTTCAGTGCCGCGAACTTCACCGGACGCTTCTTGTAGCGCAGATAGGCGAAGGGTATGCACTGGAAGGCGTCGAGAGCCACGGCGATGGCCATGACCCATACATACGACGGGTGGGCGGCATAGCCCATGGCACCGGATATGGGGCCTATGAACGTCAGGACAATCACGACGAACAGCAGTGATGTGAATCCCACGGCCGTCAGGGTGGTGGAATATACCTTCTTCGGATCCTCGCCCTCCTTGTTGGCGAAGCGGAAGAAGGTGGTCTCCATGCCGTAGGTCAGGATGACGAGCAGCAGCGCCGTGTAGGCATATACGTTGGTTATGACTCCGTAGCCGCCGCTTGCCGCCGACAGCTTGGCCGTATAGAGCGGCACGAGCAGATAGTTGAGAAAACGTCCTACGATGCTGCTCAGTCCGTAGATAGCAGTATCCTTTGCAAGAGAAGATAATCCAGCCATAGTCTTAAATGTAAAAAGGTAAAATGGTAAAAAGGTAAAGCACGGGAGACAATGCGTGTATCTGTATGGGAGTACTCATGTGGATGTATGATAAAGATGATATAAATATATTATGAGACTTGGATGTATGTATGGCATTTATGCATCTTTATCATATTATTTTCATACATCCTTATGAAACACTTGTATGTCTTTATGAATTACTTTTTATCGCATTTATCCTTTAATTTATTAATTATGTTTATTAATGTTCCTATTATTATGTTCACATCATTCAGCAATGATTCGTAAGCCTTGGCGGTGATGAAACCGGCCTCGTGTAGAAGCTCAAGCCAGTAGCGTGTCTCGCCGGCCTCTTTCAATGCTATTTTCAGTTTGTTTATATAGTCAGCCTCACTTTGCGCAAACACACTTTCGGCCACATTTGCGCCGATGCTTGTTCCGCTCCGGTATATCTGTCGAGACATGATCTGCTCATGTTGGCTGTCGCGCAAGAACACACAAAGGCGTATAATCCTCAGTGCGAATTTCTTGCATAACTTATATATCGTGTTCTCTTTATCGCCAGCCATAAGCCCTTCCGCCTCTCTTTTTATCTCATTATCGTTTTATTCTCTCCCTTTTTTTATTTCAATCTCTCCTTTTTCCTTCTCTCTATTCCCTTCTTTCCCGTTTCAATCACTTCCATTTCCCCGTCCATCTTCCATCCTTTCCCGTTTTAATTTCTTCTGCTTCCCCGTCCTTTTTTATTCTTCCTCTTTTAATATGTTCTTCTTCCTGCTCCTAATTTACCTTTTTTACCTTTTTAATTTTTACCTTTTTACCTTTAAAAGAACATGTAGCACACAGCTATCGCCGCTATGATTCCTGCAAGGTCGGCAAGCAATCCGCAGGCTACGGCGTGGCGGGTGTAGCGTATTCCCACGCTACCGAAATAGACGGCGAGGATGTAGAACGTAGTGTCTGTGGAGCCTTGGAATACACAGCTCAGACGACCTACGAACGAGTCGGCGCCGTAGGTGGACATGGCATCGACCATCATTCCGCGTGCTCCGCTGCCCGAGAGAGGTTTCATAATGGCGGTTGGCAGCGTGCCTACGAAGTCGGAGTTGCCTCCGCACGCCTCCACAATCCAGCGTATGCCGTTTATGAGCACGTCCATCGCTCCCGAGGCACGGAACACTCCGATGGCCACGAGCATGGCGATGAGGTATGGAATGATGCGCACGGCGGTGGAGAAACCTTCCTTCGCGCCCTCGATGAAGGCGTCATATACGTTCACTTTCTTCCTGACGCCCGCCAGAATGAACACGATGATGATGAGAAACAGCAGGATGTTTGCCACCGATGTGCTCACAGTGCCCATCGTTTCCTTGTCCATGCTGCCGAAACCCCATATTATTGCCGCCACGGCGACGCACATACCGCCGAGCGTCAGTATCATGGTGCGGTTGAGCAGGTTGATGCGCTGATAGAGCGATGTGGCTATGATGCCGGCCATGGTTGAGCAGAAGGTGGCGAGCAGCAGCGGCACGAACACGTCGGTGGGCTGAGCGGCGCCCATCTGTGCGCGGTAAACCATGATGGATACGGGAATTATTGTCAGTCCCGACGTGTTGAGCACGAGGAACATAATCATGGGGTTGGTGGCGGTGTCCTTGCGCTTGTTGAGCGTCTGGAGCTGCTCCATGGCTTTGAGTCCGAGCGGAGTAGCGGCGTTGTCGAGGCCCAACATGTTGGCGGCAATGTTCATGAAGATAGATCCTGTCGCTGGATGACCCTTGGGGATGTCGGGAAACAGGCGTGTGAACACCGGCGAGAGCACGCGCGCCAGAGCGTTTACCACTCCTCCGCGCTCACCTATCTTCATTATGCCGAGCCACAGCGATAGCACTCCTGTGAGTCCGAGCGATATCTCGAACGCCGTTTTCGACGTCTCGAATGTAGAATTCATTATTGCGGGAAAAACCTCGGTGTCGCCCATGAATACCAGGCGCACCACAGCTATGACGAAGGCTATTGCGAAGAAAGCTATCCAGATGTAGTTGAGAACCATGTGGTTAAGAATGTGTGTGACGTGTCACGTTGTTGGTTTGTTGTGATGTTCCGGCGTGGTGAGCCGCTCACATGCGGGCGTCAATGTGTGCACGCTCCGTTTGCGGTGTGCCGTCGGATATGTCCATCCAGTGCAATTATATGTACACATAAATATATATGTGCTTGCAGAATGCAAATTTATTAATTAGTTTGCAAAATGCGAAATAAATCGGGTTAATTATCATATTTGTGCTTCATAAGACGGTGCCGGTGGCGTATTTGTGACGTTTCCGACGCTGTGGCACGGATGTTGCCTGTGGCAGGAAAACGTATATTCATGCAAGAACAAAAGTAAAAAGTTTTGACAAAATATTTTTTCAAAATAGAAAAACGTCCGTCCTGAAACAGGCTTTATCGGCTGACGGCAGGAACGGAAAATTGTCGTTGTGTGGCCGGAAAATCAGACGCCTGTTGCGAAATAGCCTTAATCGGACTGCGGAAAAGCCCATATCACGCATCGAAAAAGGCTTTATCACACCCTGATATGGGCTCTTTCGGAGCATGAAAAAGGCTCTTTCGCAACGCTTGAAAATGTCTTTCGCATGGTGGTTGAGTGTAAACCTCTGACCGACAGACACTTGCGCAAAGTCTCCAAAACTCGCGTATTTGCGGCCGAAAGTCCGCTTGCTCGATTTTACGGGCGCTATGACGAGTTGACGATGTATATTTATTCATTTCCTATATGGCTTTTGTATAAATATGCAATTCCCTTTCTTGACCGTTTGGGATTAAATTAAATAACCAAAAAAATTTTTATAAAAAACAATATTTTATTTTAATTAATCGAAGTTCAGTTGTTATCTCTTATAAAAAGGACCGTGTTTGTATATCGATAGCTTATTTTGCTTTCTGTAGTCCATATAGGTCTGAATCCCAGATCGTATTATACAGAACAAATATAAATACAGTGAATGGATGAGAATTGTAAATTACTGAATACTTTTTAACTTAACTCAAAACTTATAATTTATGAAAAATTCAGACATTCTACGAAAGTGTTCGGCCATAGGGCTGATGCTGGCGGTTTCTGTGTCGGGGTTTGCGCAAACCACAATTACCGACGAGGCAGGGCTGAAGGCAATAGCTAATGACCTATCCGGAAAGTATGTCCTGGCAAACGACATCAGCCTTAGCGGCGAGTGGACGCCATTGGGTACGGAGGACGAACCTTTCACCGGAACGCTCGACGGCGCGGGCCACACCATCAAGGGGCTGAGCATAACGTCGGGTGCGGACAATGTGGGTTTCTTCGGATTCACCGAAGGTGCCACAGTGAAGAACGTTCGTTTCACTGGTGCGAAAGTACTGGGAAACAAACAGGTGGGAATCTTAGCCGGTCAGGCCATAAGCAGCAACATCGAGACGGTGTTTACGGCCGGATATCTTACCGGTTATGATCATGTGGGTGGTATCGTCGGCGACGCTCGCGGCGATGCAAACTCAGACCAGATGACATACATCACCAACTGTATGTCAACGGCAGGCGCGTTCGGCACGACTTTTCAGTCGGGTGCCATTGCCGGATGGACAAACGCAGGTGTGTTTACCAACAACATCGCTTATGGTGCTGCAACGGCACCATCGGGAGGTGCCGGAGGTATAACCGGTATGCTCGACAACGACGGTATTGCAAGCTACGTTTCGAACGTGTCGGCTGTCCCATTTCTTACGGGTACAACCAACCGTACGCATGCCATCAATGCATGGAAGAACGGCAGCGGATGTGTTTACGGAGACGTTTCTGACAACCTTGCTTCTGACAAGACCATTTACACCGTCGGCGGTGCAGTGGTTACTGCAGACCAGCTGGCTGACGACGCCAACAACGAGGGTGTGCAGGGTACTGTCGTGAGCGATGCCGACCTGATGAAGGCCGAGACCTATCAGAACATCGGCTTCGACGGCTCGGTGTGGAACCTGACCACAGGCACTTATCCTGTGCTCCAGGGCATGACACTGCCTATCGACGGTGACGCAATCCGCGTGAACGAGCTTCCTGACAAGTGTGTCCTGGCACAGCAGTTTGAGACAGGCGCTCTCTCTGCACTGGGACGTACGGTGACCATAACGAGCTCTAACCCGTCTGTGGTTCAGGTGGAAGGCACCGTGCTGAAGTTCCTGACAACTGGTAACTCAACGGTTACGCTCTCTACAACAGGCGACAGCTTCTGCAACGGAGCCACCATCACGCTTGACATCACCGTGACCGACATCAACTACGCCCTCACCACTCCGGAGGATCTCATGAACATGAGCTATAACCTTGCGGGCGACTTCACGCTCGAGAACGACATCGACATGAGCGGTTATGACTGGAAACCGGTGGGCGAGTTCACCGGTACGTTCGACGGTAAGGGACACTTCATCAAGAACATATCGTTCGACAACGCCGACCAGGGTGAGGTTGCAATATTCTCTACGACAAGAAACGCACAGATAAGAAACCTCGGCGTGATGAACGCCAACTTCGTGGGCAACGCCAATGTAGCGGCTATCGTGGGACGCGCTTACGGTGGTGTGATTGAGAACTGTGCCGTTCTGGGCTCTTATATAGAGGGACGCGACCACGTGGCAAGCATCGCGGGCGACGTGAACAAGAACGATGCCGACGAGGGAGCCATAGTACGCAACTGTCTGTCTGACTCCCGCATAAGCTCGCGCAGCTATCAGGCAGGAGGTATGGTGGGCACAATCGTCACCGGAACAGTGGAGAAATGTCTCTTCTCAGGAACGGTGGACTGCGCCGGAAATGCTACAGGTATGGTATCGCTCATCGATGACGATGCTCTGCCGTCATACATACGCAACAATATGATAGCCCCGTCACATCTCTACGGTACTGTGTCGCGTGTTGTGGCAACTGCCGGACGTACGGCTAATCTGGAAAACAACTACGCTCTCGAAAGTTCGTTCTGCGGCTCTTCGGCAGCCAATGCAGGCCCGATGGAGAACGAGAACGACGCTACAAGCATACACGGAGCCAACGTGGCTGACGCCGACGCGAGAACGCAGAACTTCTATGAGAACACTCTGGGATGGGATTTCCAGAACATCTGGAAGTTCATCGAAGGTACCGAAGGAAAGATGTATCCGGTGCTGAAGTGGATGAATGCTCCGCTGCCTTCTGTCATCTACGACATGCCTCAGAACAAGTCGATACTCTATGTAAGCGGAATGGAGTTCATCGACCTGGCTTGCATACACGGCTCTTTGGGTCAGACTCTTGACATACAGATAGTAGAGGGCGGCGACATAGCATGCATCTATCAGGACGACCTCTATGCAGGCGACGAGAACGCACAGTTCGTCGGACGCGGCGATGTGGTATTGAAGGTTACTCCTACTCCCGACGTGGCAGACAAACTGACTATGTCCGGCAGCGACTCCTTCTCTGTATACATCGGTAGAGAGGGCGACCTCACACCGATATCGACGGCTCAGGAGTTCATCGACATCAACAAGAACCTCGCCGGCGACTATGAGCTCACTCAGGACATCGACCTCACGGGTGTCGACTTCCCGGGCATCGGTGTCAGCGGCGAATCGTTTACCGGTTCTATCAACGGTAACGGCCACAAGGTGATCGGCGCACGTGTAAGCTTCTCAAGCGGAAGCGATGTAGGTGTGTTCGGTAAGACCAACGGCGCTACAATCAAGAATATCGCATTCGTTGATTACGTTGTATCTGCTTCTGCATGTAACCATGTAGGTCTTGTAGGTTCAGCTTCTGTAACGACATTCGATCAGGTGGCAGCCGTAGGTACTGTAAGCGGTGACGACCACGTGGCTCTGTTCGCCGGCGACGGCAACGGTTCTACAGTTACAAACTGCTATGTTGACGGTACTGTAACAGGACGCAGCCAGGTAGGCGGATTCTTCGGATGTACGCTCGAAAGCGGTGCCAACATATCCAACAGCTACTTCAACGGACAGGCAACAGCTACGTTCCGTGGATGGACAGGCGGATTCATCGGACTTATCGACAAGGCCGAAAGCCAGGTGGATATCCACAACTGTGTTTCAATAGGTAACTGCTCTACTACAGGTTCCGGTTCTCCGCTGGTTACAGCTCCGTTCATCGCCGGCAACAACGCAGGCGACACACCTAACGCTGTGATCAACTTCTCTGGCAACCTATATAATAATGAGGCTGTGATGGACGCTACAACAGAGTGGCCTACAAAGAACGAGACAGCCGAAGGCGGTTCTGTTGAGCCGGCAACTCCGATGACAGTCGCTGCTCTCCAGCAGGAGTCTACATACACAGCCATCGGTTGGGACTTCAACAACATATGGTCGTTCGACACAGCAAGCGGCTATCTCTATCCTGTCCTGAAACAGTTCGGTGCGATAATCACAGGTATCGAGGACATCAACACAGGTGAGAACGCTGCCGGCGCTTACGCGGTTCACGCTTCAGGAAACGTTCTTGTCGTTGCCGGACTCGGCGCACAGGCAGACGTGACCGTAGCTACGCTGGCAGGACAGAACATCGCCTCTTTGACAACACGTGCCGGATCGGCTACCATAACGCTGCCGGGCAAGGGCATATATATTGTCAAGATCGTTGAGAACGGCAATGCTAAGGCTGTTAAGGTAGTGAACAGATAAATGTGTTACGGTGCTGACGGCTCCGCACGAGACGCCGGATATCGTAATGTAAAGACAAATAAGAAAGGACTGTCCGGCACATTCTGGTGTGCCGGACATCCTTGGTTTTTTTGTTAGAATGGAATTCTCCGGGTATGAACCCCGGAATATACTTTGACCTAAATTAATTGTTATGATAAAAATAAGAATACGGAAATCGTTGAAGGGACTGATACTGATAATGGCATTGTTCGTATATCTTCCCTCATTCGCGGCTCCGACGAAAGTCTCAGGACGTGTACAGGACACGAACGGAGAATTACTTATAGGTGTCACAATTACAGAAAAAGGCACTGACAACAGGGCTGTCACCGATGTGAACGGTTATTATACCATCACCTGCACGACTGACGCCCCGACTCTCGTTGCCCAGTATGTGGGTTTTGAAGTACTCGAACAGAAGGTCACAGGCACCGTCCTCGACTTTATTCTGCACGAGCAGGTAAGCAGTGTGGACGAGGTTGTCGTGACCGGATACACCACACAGAAAAAGATTTCGGTGCTCGGAGCACAGTCTACTCTCAAGATGGAGCACATCAAGGCGCCTGTGGGAAACCTCAGCTCCGTGCTCGCAGGACGTGTGCCGGGTATCGTTTCGATGCAGCGTACAGGTATTCCCGGACAGGACGACTCTGACATCTGGATCCGCGGTATATCCACAATGACCAACAGAAACGAAGGTCCGCTTGTGCTGGTTGACGGTATTGAGCGCGACTTCAACAATCTCGACCCTGAGGACATCGAGTCGGTGACAGTGCTGAAGGATGCCGCGTCTACCGCCGTTTACGGTGTACGAGGCGGTAACGGTGTCATCATCATCACCACAAAACCGGGTGTTGTAAGCAAGCCGCAGTTCTCTGTCGACGTTTATTCTGGTATCACGCAGCTGACAAAACTGCCCGAGCTCGCCGACGGTATAACCTATATGGAGGCGGCAAACGAGGCTTACCGCAACACGAGAGGCACATCTTATTATTCTGACGCGTACATCCTGCGCACCAAAGTAGCCAACGGTCTCCCCACACCGGAGATTTCCGCTGACGAGCGTGCCGCGCTTCTTGCAGACCGGACTGTCAACAAATATCTCTATCCTAACGTTGACTGGTTTGACGAACTGTACAAGAACATGGGATGGAACACACGCGCCAATGTCAACATACGAGGCGGTGCGCCAAACGCAAGCTACTATGTCTCTCTGTCATATTATAAGGAGAAAGGTCTCACAAAGACCGACCCGCTGCAGGATTACAGCACGGAGATTGACTATGACCGTTACAACTTCCTTACAAACGTAAATCTTCGCCCTACAAAGATGACTACCATCGACGTCGGTGTTAGCGGTTGGATATCTTCTGGAAACTATCCGGCTCAGGATTTCTCAACTATCTATACGAAGGCGATGACAACCAATCCGGTTATTTTCCCGAAAGTTTATCCTAACGGAGCCAACCCGGGCTACTCACCGGACAACCGTGATATGGACTCGCCGTGGGTCACTCTTACACGCCGCGGATATGACACCCAGCACGAGACACAGATAAACACCAACCTTAAAATCACGCAGGATCTCGGATATTTCAACTGGAGTAAAGGCTTGAAGGCACGTGCGCTCATCGCGTTCGACGTGAAATCAACCCAGTCCATCCAGTATACTGTGGATGAAAGTACATGGAAACCTACAGCCGTTCTTGACCCGACGACAGGCATTTGGCTTGATGACGCCAATCTGTATGACGCTGACGGCAACCTGCTTCTTACCGAACAGTTCAAGGGAAATTCCTCTATGAGCGTCAAGTCAGACAAGTGGGTTTACCGCACATTCTACTTCGAGGCTGCTCTCGACTACCGCCGCACATTCGCAAAGAAGCATAACGTGAGCGGTCTTGTGCTCTTCAACCTGCGCAATTACACAGATGCAAACAACGGAAGTCTCTTCGACACTCTTCCGTACAAGCAGCAGAGTCTCTCCATGCGTGCCACATACGACTATGACAACCGCTATTTTATAGAAGGAAACCTCGGATATACAGGTTCTGAGAACTTCGAACCGGGCAAACGATTCGGTTGGTTCCCCGCTTACGCAATAGGTTGGGTACCGTCAAACGAGAAGTTCTGGAAACCCCTGTCCAAGTACATTTCATTCCTCAAAATACGCTATTCTGACGGTACGGTAGGTAACGACAGCTCCGGCAGCCGTTTCGCTTACTTCACTCAGATAGGTGAGGTTGACAGGGAATACACCACTTATTGGTGGTCCGGAAAAGTTCTTGCCTATTCCAATTACGGTTATGAGGCACAGTGGTCTAAGGTACGTAAGCAGGACCTTGGTATCGATATCAACTTCCTGAACGATGACCTTTCATTCACATTCGAGCTCTTTAAGGAGCGCCGTACGAACATCTTCGTTACCCGAAACAACGTGCCTCTCCTTGCCGGATTCGCACAGAGCATATCCGCAAACATGGGTATTGTGGAGAACAAAGGCTACGAAATACAGTTCCAGTACAACCATCAGTTCGGCAAGGACTGGTTCGTGTCACTGCACGGAAACATGACTTGGAACAAGGACAAGATTATCGAGAACGCCCAGGCAACGCCCGCTTACCCGTGGCTCGACCAACGTGGACACAACGTACTTTCAAGTCTCGGATACATCGCGGAGGGTCTTTACACCAGCGAGGAGCAGATTAAGGAGCGCAACATCACACAGTTCGGTGAGACCTATCCGGGCGAACTGGTAAAGCCTGGAGACATAATGTATAAGGACCTTAACGGTGACGGACACATCGACAGCTACGACCAGTGCTACATCAGCCGCGGTGACGTGCCGGCATATTATTATGGTTTCGGTGGTGACCTCCGTTGGAAGAACTTCGGTCTTGGATTCCTCTTCCAGGGAGTGGCAGATGCAGAGCGTCAGCTCCAAGGCAGCGGTATCCGTCCGTTCACCAATTCGTCTGGTGGCGGTACATTGTTCGCCAACATCACCGACCGTTGGAGCGCAGATGATCCAACTAATACAGATGTATTCTATCCGCGTTTGGCATGGGGAAGTGCAGATCCGTCAAACATAAACAACTTCCAGACAAGTACATGGTGGTTGCGTGACGTCAGCTTCCTCCGTCTGAAGAATATCACAATATCATACTATTTCCCGAAATCATGGCTGCGTAACGGAATCATCAAAGGAGGCCGTATCTATCTGCAGGGACAGAACGTTCTTACGTTCTGTGACTTCGATTTGTGGGATCCTGAGCTGAATACCGATAACGGAACAAGTTATCCTAACGTCCGTACATTCTCTATCGGAGTCAACTTTAACTTTTAATTAAATGAACAGAGTAAATATCATGACTATGAAAAAAAGGGTTTTAAGTATATTCCTGTGTGGTTTGACGGTGTTTTCCTTCACATCCTGCGAGGACTATTTCGACGATGTTCCGGAAAACGCGACATCCTTGGAGGATGTGTTCTCCAACCGGGGACAGACCTTAAGATGGCTTAGTAATGTCTATTATTATATCCCGGACAACCGCAGAATGCGTTGGTCTGACGGTCTGAGCTACTGCTGGCGCACCGCCAGCAACGAGGGCTATCTGCCATGGGACACGGGTACCGTGCCTCTGAGCGACGTCATCCTCGGAACGATGTATCCGTCTACCGACTTTGTGAAGAACCTCTGGACCGAAGGCTACCGTGCCATACAGTATGCCAACATCTATCTTGCCAACGTCGACAAGTGCCCGATGCTCACCGACGAGGAGAAGGAATGGACTAAGGCAGAGTGCCGTGTGCTCCGCGCCTATTATTACTTCTATCTCATGAAATGCTACGGACCGGTGCCTATCGTGGGCGACCGTGTGTATGGCGTTGCCGACCCTCTGGGCGACATGATGCTTCCGCGTAACACTGTGGACGAGTGTTTCGACTACATCATAACTGAGATAAAGAATGCCATCAACGGCGGTCACCTTATCTCGCAGTTCAACAGTTCTGGCGAGTTCGACACACAGTTCCGCGGCAACATGACCGAGGAGGCTGCTCAGGCAATACTCGCCGAGGTCTATCTGTTCCGCGCAAGCTACATCTTCAACGGCGATCCTTACTACCAGACGCTGAAGAACAACGACGGCACTCTGCTCTTCCCTCAGAGCCGCGACAACTCCAAGTGGGAGGATGCGCGTGACGCCGCCCTTGCGATAATCAACAGCGGAAAGTACCAGCTTGAGTATCGCAACCTCGCGGGCGAGCAGGTTACTGACGTAAAGCAGTCTTGCCCGTACCAGTCGTCGCGCTATGCGAGCCTCGGACTCAACACCAACCGTGAGATGATATTCTACCGCTCGCGTTACAGTGCTGACGACTATCCCATGCGTCCGCGCCACACCGGTATCGACAACGCGCAGACAGGAGGAGGCGCTTTCTCTGTTCCGCTGCAGTTTGTCGACCTCTACTTCACCAATAAAGGTCTGCGCATAGAGGACGACCCGGACTATTTCACCTACGACACAGAAAACCCCACAAAGGAGAATGTGCGTACAATGCTTTCCACTGCTACCTATAAAGACAAGTTCTCCGGCTATACCTACTTCACCCCGGGTTCGGGTTACTCGGTCATGAAGCAGTTCTACAACCGCGAGCCGCGCTTCTATCTGGGCATCACTTTCCAGAACCGCAGATGGGACTTCGACAATTCGCGCACGTACTACACTGTGATGTCGTTCAACGGAAACTCCGGACCTACCGGCAACACCCACGACTATCCTATCTTCGGCACCATTGGACGCAAGCCTCTCAGCGAAGGAACGACTCCGTCGGGTGTCGACAATGCCGTCATCATACGTCTCGGTGAGGTTTACCTCAACTATGCCGAGGCCTGCTGCGAGCTTGGAGATCTGGGCACAGCCATCCACTACGTGAACCTCATCCGCAGCCGTGCGGGCGTGGCAGAGTATGTGGGACTCAATCCGGAAGACCAGACCGCAAAAGACGCACGCGGCGAGGAGCGCATCAACCTTGGCTCTCTCACGCAGGATCTTGTGCGCAAGGTTATCTATCGCGAGCGCATCATCGAGCTTGCCTTCGAGAACAAGTACTACTTCGACGTGCGCCGTTGGGGTGTTGCGGACATGGCTCAGGGCGACGGTTGGGTATATCCGTCATGGCATCAGGGCGGTGAAGGTGGCCAGATGGTCGGCTTCAACGTGAACAACCTTGGTACGGAAGAAGAGCAGGCTAACGTAAGCCTGAACTTCTACAAGCGCGTTGAGACCCAGACCCGCGTCTTCACAAAGCGTATGAGCTTCCTCCCGATACCTCAGGAAGAGGTCAACCGCGACCGCAACATCGTGCAGAACACAGGTTGGGAAACAGACGAAACTGAATGATCTGATCAAGACAGAATGTGTGCGGCGTACAAGCGTTCGCCGCACATCATCTCTTACCTGATAATATTATAGTTTTAGCGGAAAAACGTTGCCATTCATGGCGGAAGCCAAGTATGGCGACGTTTTTATTTATAACGAAGCTCTTATTATCTTTTCATGTAACCTAAAACATAAATCTTTATGAAGAAATACAGACTATTATTTTTATTGCTGGCGCTTTGTCCGCTGCTCGTCAAGGCAGGCCCTGTGACAAAGGAAAAGGCCCGTCAGAAAGCAATATCCTTCGTCCAGTCGCGCATTCAGAGCGGCGCCCGTAAGGCACCTGCAAAAGCATTGACATCAAGTCTTTCCGAAGTTCTTTCCGATAAGTCCTACTACGTGTTCAACGTAGGCGACAACTCAGGCTTCGTCATGGTGTCGGCGAGCGATCTCACCCAGCCCGTTCTCGGCTATTCGGACAGCGGATCGTTCAATCTTTCCGAAGCTCCGGAACCTCTCAAGGAATGGCTCACACGCCTCTCGGGAGTAATCAGCTCCATCGAGTCGGGCACCATCTCCAGCGCACGCCGCAATGTCAAGGCACGCACCTCGTCGCGCACAATCACCAAGAACGTCATTCCCGTGCTCGTGCCGAGCCGCTGGAACCAGGGCGACCCATACAATCTGCAGTGCCCGACCTACGACAACAACGGCGAGCCCACGCTCAGTGCCACCGGATGTGTAGCCACAGCCATGGCACAGATAATGTATTTCTGGCGCTGGCCGCAAGGTCCTACAACCGCCATTCCTGGCTATACTACCAACTGGAATTCCACTACCACCACATATCCGGAGCTGCCTTCCGTCACGTTCGACTGGGATGCGATGACCGATACCTACGACGCATCATCCTCGGATGCCAGCAAGCAGGCTGTGGCTCAGCTAATGCACTACGTCGGACGTTCGGTAGAGATGGGCTACGGACCGTCTTCGGGTGCGGCGTCCGGCAACACCGTGAGAGCTCTCAAGAACTATTACGGCTACGACAAGAATATGTATTACACGAGTCATGACGAATACACCTATCAGGATTGGGAAGACCTCATCTATTCAGAGCTTGCCGCCGGCCGTCCGGTACTCATGAACGGCGACACGTCAACCCGCACCGGAGGTCACGAGTGGGTGTGCGACGGTTACGACGGTAACGGCTGCTTCCACATGAACTGGGGATGGGGCGGCATGTGCGACGGCTATTTCCTCCTCACGGTCATGTTCCCCGACCAGCAGGGCATAGGCGGCAGCACCAGCTCCGACGGCTATTCCATGGGTCAGGGCATTGTTGTCGGTCTTCAGCCGGGTCAGGAAGGACAGGTCGAACCCGACGAAGTGGTGCGCATAAGCATATCCAATCTCGGTCTCGACCGCACAGAATATGAACGCACCACAACCAACGGCTATTTCCGTTTCAACATACGCTACGGTGCCGGTACGAGTCTTTCAAACAGCTACAACTTCGATACGGCCTTCACACTCTACGATGCCGATGGCAACATAGTCAAGGATGCCATAGGCACAGAGAGAGATTTCAACATCACTCCTGGAACATGGTGGCCGTCACGCTCGTGCGGAGTTACTTTCGGTCCGGGACTTGCCGACGGCACATATTACATAAAGGGCCGCAGCCGTGAGACCGGTACTACCGAATGGGTTGAGGATCAGTACTTCGACAAGAACTTCATACGTGCCGTCATCACCGACGGACTCAAACTCACGCTTACGGTTTATCCTACAGTGAACCTCACCGTCAACTCGCTCGACCTCATCGGTTCCGGCGGTGCTGGCACCGAGCTCAAAGTGCGTGCCAACATCACCAACAACGATGCCACCGAATACTACCGCGACACATATCTGCTCGTTGACGGTCAGTGGGTATCGGGCAACTGCATCGTGATACCGGGCAATGCCACCGACGACTATTATTTCAAATACACTCCGACCACTGCCGGCAATCACACCTTCGCTCTATCTACGTCGAAAGACCTTGCCGACGCCTTCTATACCGTCACAAAGACCATCGACGAAGCCAGCGTTCCGCAGTTGAGCATATCAATGAAATCGCTCACAGAGACATCGGGCGACGTCATCTACGGCAACTGCATGCGCCTTCAGGTCAAGGTTACCAACAACGGCGACCGCCCATACCAGAGCTACATCGAGGCTTCGCCATGGGAGGTTGACGGCGGTTATTACTGGAAACGCTCGTCCTCGCGCCAGGACATCGACCTCGCTCCGGGTCAGGACACCACGCTTGTCTATGTGTTCGAAGACCTCAACTATAACGGACGCTACAACTTCCACGCCGACAGCAACGGTGGTGCAAGCTCCAATCTCGGTGACTATACGTTCAAGCAGGGCATAAGATTCTGGACCACGGACGGCATTCAGCACGGAGTGGCAAACGTGGGCGGATTCGTTGTCGAGCCAGATATGGTGGCAGTCGATTTCCCGGGCTCATCACCTGTCTCGTTCTCCATCGGCGACAATGCCAACACCAACATCGTGCTCTATTTCGCTGATGATGGAGCCGTAAACTCGCGCCTGCTCAACGTTCTGAAGAACAGAGGCATAAACAATGTCGTCGTAGCCGGCTCGGCCGATAACATCGTGCTAACTTCCGACCGCGACTTCTACATTCCTGAGGCATTCACCGCCGCCAACGTAAGCTTCACCATGCCTGCCGGAACAGCCGGCACGGACGGCGCACAGTGGACCACTCTCGCCCTGCCGTTCGAACCTCAGACTGTCACTGTTGACGGTCAGGCAGCCGACTGGTTCCGTTCTGACGCCGACGCAGGCAAGCAGTTCGTCGTCAAGGAATTCGTGGCAGCCGAGGGCACGACGCTCTACTTCGACCATGCCGACGCCATTGTGGCCAACAGGCCATACCTTGTTTCGTTTGCGGGTAACGTGGGCGACAACCATTACGACGTCACCGGAAAGGATGTTGTGTTCGCTGCCACCGACGCAGTGTTCGAACCTGTCGATCTCATCTCCACCTACAGCACCGACTACAAGTTTGTGGGCACCACCGCGTCAGCCTCTCTTGCCGATGCCTACGCGCTCGCTTCTGACGGCAGCGCGTTTGTCAAGGCCGACGGCAATCTCGCGCTCAGCCCGTTCACAGCCTGCATGGTGGCCAACAATGAGCCTGCTTCAGCAGCCGCCAAGCTCGTCATTGCCGGAGTCACTCCTACATCCATCACGGCTGTTGAGGCCGAGGCTCTCGACGGACAACCCGTTTACAATCTCTCCGGAATGAAGGTAGGCACCTACGATGCCGCCTCAGGTCTGGGTACGCTGCCGTCGGGCGTATATATTGTCGGCGGAAAGAAGATCGTGAAGTAAGGAGTTTATACAAACGCCATTGGTCGCAATGACCGTGCGGAATGTTTTCTCAATACTTTTCTTTATGAGGCCGGTGCGGTTCTGCGCCGGTCTCTTTTTTTTGTCTCTTCCGCCGCGGTTCCCTCCAGTTATATCCGGTCCGGTTTCCCGTTTCCTTATATCGCAGTGCATCGTCCGCCACTTATGTACCGCTTATTGTCCGTGCCCCGTCAGACATCATCCCTCAATCTTTACCCCGGGAAATTCGCCTCGGAGTGTTAAAAAACACGTGTCTGAAACCGTCTGAAAATCGAATTTTCCCGAAGAAAAAATATTTTGTTTTGAAAATCGTGATTTTTGAGTACATTGCTTAATGTGCTGTATGTCAGTCACTTGTCGTTATATGTGTTTCGCCGCGCTCTTTCCTCTTTTGCGAAATGGCCTCTTTCGTGTTGCGATAAAGCCCATTTCGGGCCTCGAAATGGTGCATTTCGCCTTGTGATAAAGTCCGTTTCGCATCACGAAAGAGCCTATATCGCAAGTCAGTCGCCGATAATCCGGTCTCCCGTCACGCCTTTTTCATGCCGCAAAGTCCGTTTTTCGGGTTTGCATCGCTCCAGATTTCGAAAAAACGGAATGTTAAAAAATTAACGTCTGTTAGCACACGCCTCCGTCCCCGGTTCGCTTTTTGCTGACAGCCCTGCGGTGCCTGCTTCCATGCATCCGACAGTCAGTCGTCGCCGTGCCAACCATCTGTCACGGCATAATTTATTCCGTCATGATATTTTGTATTTTCCCTTCTCGGTTGTTATATCTTATGTGAGAGCCTGCGCGCAGCTCCATACCGGCATACTTTGTAGATGTATGCGCCGCAAGTTCTGAAGTCACGAGATCAACATTAACCCATTCCTGCCCATGACAAACTCCCGTCGCCCCTTCGCGTTTCACATTCTGCTGTTGTTCATTGCCGCATGGTTTGCCGGCCCGTCGCGCGTCAGTGGCGGTCTGCCTCTCAGACTGTGGTATGACGAGCCTGCCGTGGAGTGGATGACGTCGGCATTGCCTGTGGGCAACGGTGACATGGGAGCGATGTTTTTCGGTGGCGTGGCCCACGAGCAGGTGCAGTTCAACGAGAAAACCCTTTGGTCGGGCTCGCCCGACAAGCGCGGCTCATACCGCAACTTCGGCAATATCCATATGGACTTCCTTACGCCCGACACCTGCTCCGACTATCGTCGCGAACTGTCACTCGACGAGGCAGTGGGGCGGGTGAGCTATGTCATAGGCACGACACGGTATGAGCGCGAATATTTCGCCAGCCACGCCGACAGCGTAGTCGTGATGAGGCTCAGCACGCCGGGCAGCCGCGGACGTCTCAACCTCGCGTTGCGCATGGTTGACGGCGAGGGTCGGCAGGCCATGACCGGTGGCAACATGTTTCTTGTCAGCGGACAGCTCGACCTGTTGCACTATGAGGCGCAGGCGGTGGTGAAGGTTGAGGGTGGAACGGTGCGCACGGAGGACGGACGATTGATTGTAAGCGGTGCCGACGCTGTGACAGTGGTGCTTGCAGCTGCTACGGATTTCGACCTGTCATCGCCAACATACACCAGCGGTGACGCACGTGGAGTACATTCCCGCGTGTCGGCACGTGTGGAGCGTGCGAGTGCCTTGGCATACAAGAAACTGCGTGCGCGCCATGTGGAGGACTACAGCCGCCTATTCGGACGTGTGGATCTGGAACTGACGGACGACGTGCCTCTGATGACCACCGACGAACTGCTGCGCAATCACAAATATAATAACTATCTCGACATACTCTGTTTCCAGTATGGCCGCTATCTGATGATAAGCTCGTCGCGCGGCGGCGCGGTGCCCTCCAATCTGCAGGGACTGTGGAACAACGTGAACAATCCGCCATGGGAGTGCGACTATCACAGCAACATAAACATACAGATGAACTACTGGCCGGCTGAAGTAACCAATCTCGCCGAATGTCACATGCCGTTCATCAACTACGTCAGCACCGAAGCCATGAAGCCGGACGGCCCGTGGCAGCGCGTGGCGCGCAAGGAAGGATGCCGCGGTTGGGCCGTGCACACGCAGAACAACTTGTTCGGATACGGCGACTGGCTCATCAACCGTCCCGCCAATGCGTGGTATTGCACTCATCTGTGGCAGCACTATGCCTACGGGCTCGACCGTGGATATCTGCGCCGTGTGGCGTGGCCGGTGATGAAGGAGACTTGTCTTTACTGGTTCGACAGGCTGAAGATGCAGGACGGGCGGTTGATTGCGCCCGACGAGTGGTCGCCGGAGCACGGACCGTGGGAGGACGGCCCGGCCTATGCCCAGCAGCTCATACACGAATTGTTCGCCAACACTCTGGAGGCCGCCGGTGCGCTGGGCTATGACGACAGCTTCGTAGCAGAGTTGCGGGAGAAGTATGCTTTGCTCGACAATGGTATGCACATAGGCTCGCGCGGACAGTTGAGGGAATGGCTGAAGACCGACGACACACCCGACGATCATCACCGTCATCTGTCGCATCTCATGGCGCTCTATCCGTGCAGCGGCATTTCCACACTGACCGACCGTAGGCTGGCCGATGCCGCAAGGGTGTCGCTCAACTGGCGCGGCGACGGCGCCACGGGTTGGAGCCGTGCATGGAAGGTGGCCTGCTGGGCACGGCTGAACGACGGCGAACGCGCATACAACCTACTGAAAAAAGCGCAGAACATAACCGATGTAACTGTGGTGAGCATGGAAGACAACGCCGGAGGCATGTACGGAAATCTTTTCTGTGCGCATCCGTCGTTCCAGATTGACGGCAATTTCGGCACTACCGCAGCCATCGCCGAGATGCTGTTGCAGAACACGGTGAGGGGCATTTGGCTGCTGCCTGCGCTGCCCGAAGCATGGAACGACGGCAGTTTCGAGGGACTGCGTGCGCACGGTGGTTTCACATTCGGTGCGGAATGGGACGACGGACGTCTCACGGAAGCAAGCGTGAAGTCGGAGGCCGGAGGCATATGCCGGTTGTATCTGCCGGGCGTGAAAGTGCGTAAAGTGACGGGAAAATACGGACGCAGGATGAAATGTAAGGCCGTAGAGGACGGCGTTATGGAGTTTATGACCAAGCCCGGACATACTTATCGTATATATGTTCAGTCCTTATAATATACTGGCATTATAAGAAATTTGTCCGGACGTTGCAATTGTGTTAAAATGAAAACGAGTTTTAAAAAAAATTACAGTGCGTTTTAATTTTTTTATTTTTAATTGTTATATCCTTTAAATAACCAAAATAAATAAACCCTAACTATTAAAATCTTTTATTAACTTAAACTTTATGAACGGATTGTTTAAATTCTCGTTTATGTTTGCTTTTGTCGCCGCAATCTTCTTGGCTTGCGCCGATAATGACATTGCGGAGGAGAGACACGTTGTTTATCCGCCTGATGCAAACAAGGAATCAAAGTTTGTGTCGTTTTCTCCTGACAGTGGAGGAGTAGGCACACAGTTGATAATCAAAGGCGAAAATCTCGGTACGGATACGAGTTATCTGCGGGTGACGGTGAACGACAAGAAGGCCGCCATCATCGGAGTGAGAAACGACTACATCTATGCGGTCGTTCCTGCGCGTGCCGATACCGGCCTGGTGAAACTGTATGTGGGCAAAGGCGACAACGTGAAGGAATTTACATCCGACAAAGAGTTTCGTTATAAATTCAAACGCAACGTATCTACCATTGCCGGACAGAACGGCAATGCCAGCCGCGACGACGGTGAGTATGACATCGCGACGTTCCGCCGTCCGTGGGCATTGTTCCACGACAATGACGACGTGATTTATGAGATTGACGAGGGCCGAGGCACAAACAAGGACGGTGCCCTGCGCAAATTGTATGAAGGACTGGTAGAGACGCTCATACAGTGCAGCTCGGGTCCGTTCCAGTCGCCCACTGCCGCCGCGTTCAATGTGGCTCAGGACACCATCTACATGGTGCATCTCTACAATCCCGACAACTGCACCTCGAAGGTCGGACTGATAGCCATCTCGCGTGCGAGCGGGTTTGTCGACGTGAAGCCTTTGGTGAGAATGAACGACCCCAAGTGCACCGGCATCGCCATAAACCCTGTGAACAACGACATCATATTCAACAACCAGAGCGACGGCTATCTCTACCGCTATTCTGAAAACACCAATATTGACGAGGCGTACACGCGGCTCATACGTGTCAACAATGCCACCAACACCGAGCTGAAGCTCGCTTTCAGCAACGACGGCAGGTATCTGTATGCGGCTGTGAAAAACCGTCACTGCATCTTCCGCATGCCTTACGACATCACTACAAAGACCCTGGGCACTGCCGAACTGTGGGCAGGACAATGGGACACGTCAGGCTATCAGAACGGAATAGGTACGTCCGCGCTGTTCGACCAGCCGAGTGCCATCGAGTTTGACGAGGACGGCAACCTGTACGTAGCGGACAAGTACAACCACTGTATCAGACGGATCACTCCCGACGGAGAGGTGTCTCTTTATGCCGGTATGCCGCGCACAAGCGGATATAAGGACGGTCAGCCCGACGTGGCGATGTTCAATAGCCCCGAGGGACTCACCATCCTGTCTGACCAGTCCATCATTGTCGCCGACAGAGAGAACCACGTCATACGCAAGGTTGTCGTGGAGTGATAACATAACATTACAAATGCAATAAAATAGAAGTTTCATGAAAAAAATATTGTTACTGATGCTCCTGTGTGTCGTTCAGGTGGCTGCATTTGCCCAGGACGCTTCCGTCACCGTGAAAGGTGTCGTGCAGGACAGTAAGGGAGAACCCATAATGGGAGCGGTTGTCATAGTGAAGAACCAGCCGGGTCTGGGTTCGTCGACAGACGTGAACGGCCGTTTCAAGATAACAACCGGCAAGTATGAGATTCTGGAGGTGACCTATCTGGGATTCGAGAAGCAGGAAGTGCCGGTGGTGAGCATAAAGGATTACGACAATCTTGTTATCGTAATGAAGGAGCAAAGCCAGAAAGTGGACGAGGTAGTCGTTACTGCCAGCGGTACACAGAAGAAGAAAACTGTGACAGGTGCATTCACCACGGTTGACGTGAAGCAGCTCAACGCCCCTTCGGGCAATCTCTCCAACTCTCTCGGAGGTGTCGTTCCGGGTATCATAACACAGCAGCTCTCGGGCGAACCGGGCGAGAACCAGTCTGACTTCTGGATTCGCGGTATCTCCACTTTCGGCGCCAACGCCAGCGCGCTCGTGCTTGTCGACGGTATCGAACGCAGTCTGAACGAGATTCCGGTAGAGGACATCGAGTCGTTCTCCGTGCTAAAGGATGCGTCAGCCACAGCCGTATACGGTAACCGTGGAGCCAATGGAGTGGTGCTCATCACAACGAAGAAGGGTGAGAAAGGAAAGATACGCATCAGCGGTAAGCTCCAGTACGGCTACAACCAGACAGGCAAACTGCCCGAGTATGCCAACGCTTCAGACTACGCGCGGCTCGCAAACGAGGCGCGGCTCGCACGCTATCAGTCACCGCTATACTCCGACGAGGAGCTTTATATCATACAGAACAATCTTGATCCTGACCTTTATCCTAACGTAGACTGGCAGGACCTGATGCTCAAGAACGGCGCGTCGCAGTATCGCGCGCAGCTCAGTTTCACCGGAGGAGGTGACAATGCGACATACTATGTGTCCGGTGCCTACTTCAATGAGGACGGTATCTACCGCACAAGAAGCGCGGAGAACAAGTACAACACCAACTCTACATATGAGCGTTATAACTACCGTGCCAACACAACGATGAACATCACGCGCAGCACAGTGCTCTCAGTCGGCATCGGAGGCTACCTCATCAACCGCACGCAGCCGGGCAGCACGTCGGCTGACATATGGCAGGCGTTCTCCGAATACACACCGCTCACCACTCCGAGAAAGTGGTCGACAGGGCAGTGGCCTATAGTCAACGGAAAGAAAACTCCCGAGTTTCTCATGACGCAGACGGGTTACAAGACCATCTGGCAGAACAAGATGGAGACTAACGTGAGCCTCGACCAGAAGCTCGACTTCATAACAAAGGGTCTCACTTTCTCCGGTACGTTCGCCTTCGACACATGGAACGACAACACCATAACGCGCTCGAAGTCGCCTGAACTGTGGAGTGCGCAGAACTACCGCGACGGTTATGGCAAGCTCATTCTTAAACGCGAGCAGGACGTACAACCCATGACCCAGAAATCATCGACTACCGGAACGAAGCGTTATTATCTGCAAGCCAAGCTGGAATATGACCGCCTTTTCGCCCGCGACCATCAGGTGAACGGTCTTCTCATGGTCTATCAGGAGGAGAATTCCGACACAAACCTCGGCAGCGACATCATCGCCTCGATACCCAAACGCAACCTTGCCTACTCCGGACAGGTGCGCTATGCCTACAAGTCGCGCTATCTTTTCGAGTTCAACTTCGGCTATACCGGCTCGGAGAACTTTGAGAAAGGCAAGCAGTTCGGATTCTTCCCGGCATTCTCCGCAGGCTGGGTGCTCTCGGAGGAACCGTGGATAAGGAAGGCTTTACCGTGGCTCGAGTTCTTCAAGATAAGAGGTTCATGGGGTGAGGTAGGTAACGACAAGATTGGCGGAGACACCCGTTTCCCGTACATCTCGCTTATCTCCGAGATGGACTCGTCGGGCAGTTACGCCTTCGGACAGTTTGGAAGCAACTACATCACAGGCTACCGCATGACGACGGTCGGCACTCCCAACCTCACATGGGAGAAGGCAACGAAGTGGGATATAGGCGTAGACTGGTCTATATTCAACGGTATGTTCACCGGAACAGTGGACTACTTCAGGGACAACCGTGACGATATCTTCATGCGGAGAAACAACATGCCGCTGTCCACGGGACTCGCCGACCAGACTCCGATGGCTAATGTCGGACGCATGAAATCGTATGGTTTTGACGGCAACATAGCGTTCAACCATAAGATAGGTGAGGTGAATTTCACCCTGAGAGCGAACATGACGTATCAGAATACGGAGATTCTCGACCAGGATGAAGCCGCAAACGAGTTCTGGTATAAGATGAGCCGTGGCTTCCGTCAGGGGCAGACCCGCGGATTCATTGCGCTCGGACTGTTCAAGGACGAGGAAGACATCAAGTCGAGTCCGTCGCAGGACGCGCTGGCAAACTTCCCCATCCTGCCCGGTGACATAAAGTATAAGGACGTGAACGGAGACGGTGTCATCACCGAGGACGACAGAGTGCCGATAGGCTACCGCAACACTCCGGGTCTGATATACGGTTTCGGTTTCAGTGCGGCATGGCGCAATTTCGGTGTGAACCTTCTGTTCCAGGGAGCCGGAAAGCGTACGTTCTTCGTGGGCGGCAACGGTCCTCACGCTTTCCACGACGGTGCTACGGGCAACATACTCCAGCGCATGGTTGAGGAGGAAAGATGGATTCCGAGCGACATCTCGGGAACCACCGATACGGAGAATCCCAACGCTCCGTGGCCGCGACTCACCTATACCAACAACAATAACAACAACCGCGCATCGACATACTGGATGAAGGACGGAAGCTATCTGCGACTGAAGAACCTTGAAATCACTTATGACGTGCCGCGTGAAATCATCCAGCACATTCATCTTACGGGTCTGCGCTTAGGATTCATCGGCGAGAACCTCATCACATGGAGCCCGTTCAAGTGGTGGGATCCGGAAGGAAACAACGAGAGCGGCAACGCTTATCCTATCAGCAGGACATTCTCTTTCTATCTAAGTTTCAATCTCTAAAAACATCATAGTCATGAAAAAGATTTTATTATATATATTTTTGCCGATCGTTGCCGGCGGAATGTTCTCGTCGTGTTCTGACTATCTGGATGTGGACAAATATTTCTACGACCAGTTGTCGATAGACTCGGCTTTCTCGAAAAGAAAATATGTTGACGGATGGCTGTCCAACGCATTCGAGCCTATACAGTATATAACTGAAGGTGAAGGCATGCGCAGATGGATGAGCGACGATATCGTGAAATATGAAGGCCGTGACTATCAGAACGGAAACTACAGTTCGTCAACCAACAATGGCGACAGTGAGAACCTTTTGTCTAAGGCTTATGAGGCTGTGCGCAAGGCTTCAACATTCATCGACAATGTTGACCGCTGCGGTGAACTCACTCAGGTCGAGAAGGCCGACATGAAGGGACAGATGCGTTTCATACGTGCTTATGCTTACTGGTCGCTGATACGCCATTTTGGACCTGTGCCTCTTATTCCGGAGCACGGACTTGATGTGAGTCTGTCGTATGAGGAACTTTCGCTGCCGAGAGCACCGCTCGACGACATCATCGACTTCATAAACGAGGACCTGGTGATTGCCGCACGCTCACTGCCTATGACCCGTACGGTGAACAATATGGGACGTCCTACACGTGGCGCTGCCCTCGCTCTTCGTGCAAGAATACTGCTTTGGGCGGCAAGTCCGCTGATGAACGGCAACAAGGATCTGTTTAATGTGAAAGACAATCACGGCAACCAGCTCGTTCCTCAGGAATATGATGAGTCTAAATGGGCAAAGGCTGCGGCAGCGGCAAAGGAAGTGATGGATCTCGGACTGTATGAGCTTTACACGATAGAACCTGATCCTGACACGCCCGAATATGAGCGTCCGCCTTACAACGCCAAGTATTCTGACAAGAATTTCCCCGACGGTTGGGCTAACGTAGATCCGTATCTGTCGTACAAGTCGATTTTCGACGGAACCATCATAGGCTCTAAGAACCCGGAACTCATTTTCACACGCACGAGCCGTGGAAACGAACAGATAAACCACTGGGTGTCTAACTGTATGCCGCGCACGCTGAGCGGATCAAACCTCATTGGTGTATCGCAGAAGCAGATAGATGCTTACTACATGGACAACGGACAGACCGTGCAGGAGGCAAAGGCTACGGGATATTATAAGGAAGACGGTTTCACCACGTCAGACAATCCGCTCAACCCCGGTGGAGCGCCGTTCCTGCCTGCCAACGTGTCGTGGCAGTATGCTCACCGTGAGCCCCGCTTCTATGCGTCGATTGCTTATTGCGGATCGATATGGGTATGCGCAAGTGCCAACGAGGCGCAGTATCGCAACAAACAGATATTCTATTATCGCGATCTGAACGACGGAAAGCAAGGCTTCAAGGAGGATTGTCCGCTGACAGGTATCGGTTTCAAGAAGTTCGTGAACGATGAGGATGCCTTCACTCAGGGCGGTTATCGTATGGACAAGACCGAAAACACCATCCGCTATGCGGAAGTTCTGCTCATCTATGCTGAGGCTCTCAACGAGCTGACTCCGGGACAGGAATACACCGTAGAGACATACAACGGCGAGACAATGACCGTAGCTCGTGACGCGGCTGCCATAAGATCGGCCATGAAACCGATAAGAATGCGTGCCGGAGTGCCCGATTTCGACGACGTGGTTTATGAGAACCAGGAGCTCTTCAGAACCGCTCTCAAGCGTGAACGCCAGATTGAATTTGTCGGAGAGAATTGTTTCAGATATTACGATCTGCGCCGTTGGAAGGACGCTTTGCTCGAGGAGAATCAGCCGCTCATGGGATGCAACATCAACATCAGCGACGACGAGACACGCATCCAGGAGTTCTATCGTCCTACGGTTGTGGCATCCATGCCTAAGGTATTCACCCAGCGCATGTATCTGTGGCCGTTCCCTGACAAGGAGTTGAAACGTAATGTAAACCTGACACAAAACCCAGGCTGGTAATAATTTAACACACTGACAATTATGAAAAGAACATATATCAATAAGTTTACGAAAGGTCTGACAGCTGTCGCCCTCGTTCTCGGCATGGCATCATGCAGCGATGATCTCGACTATGAGTTGTTCACCAAATATACTTATCTGATGAACAACGGATGGCAGGAGAATATTGAGATGGAGATAAACGATGACAACACGGTGGATTTGCCTGTCTATTTCGGCGTGAACGGTACGACCGGCAACGACAAGGACATAACCATAACGCTTGCCGTTGACGAGGACACTCTGGCAGATTATAACTTCGACAAGAACAAATATGACGAGGAGTCGTATTATCTGTTGCTTCCAGAGGACTGCTATTCGTTCGACAAGGCCTCATACTCCATTCCGGCAGGTCAGCTGAATGCCGGAGGTGTGTGCAAGATAGATCTCAACAAGCTGCGCGAGCATAACATATATGCCGAGTATGTGCTGCCTATAAAGATAGCGTCGTCGGTAGGCGAGCCGGTGGGACCGTCAAAATATACCAAGGCTCTCTATTTCCTCAATCTGAAGAATGAGTATTCAGGCGTATATTCCGGAACGGGAAACATGCAGCAGATAGGAACGTCCTACACGACGCAGGCTACCGGAAAACAGCTCTATGCCATCTCAAAGGATGAATGTTATCTATATGCCGGAAACGTTGACCGTACCACTACGGGACGAAGCAACTTCATTCTGAACCTGCATTTCAACGAAGACGGAACGATAAACATTTCGGCTCTTAACGACGCCATAGAGCTGAACGAGATTGCCGGAACGTATAATTTCAAGTTCTACGAGAATACTTCCGACTCGCGTAAACTCATACTCATGACCACCTTATATCTGAAATACGAATATAAGGACATAACAATCACCGACCGTGACGTGCGTTACAGTTATGAGGCTACGCTTACCAAGAGTGAAGATGTGTTTAAATCTGATTATCCTGATGCTTCTATTGAAGTGGAGGAATAATGTTTATAAGTTATAAGTTATGTGCTGGGCCGTTGTCGTGAGACATCGGCCCTTTTCTTGTTTCTGCGTTACGGAGCAGCATCCTGCGCGGGTCTGGTTGGTGGCTTTTAACATTCCGGTATGTAGTTGCCGGTATGTTTTGCCGCGATAGCGTTTCACATCGTTTATGGCAATGTCCGTTCCTGCTTGTGGCAAGGACTTCATAAGGACTCGGACAGAGCTGTTTTAGGATGTTTGACAGGCTTCATGAGCCCTCGATACACGCTATTTCAGAATGCGGCATGGGCATTATCTCTTTTTAATATGTCGCGGGTTGTACGGAAGTCATATTAAAATAAAATCTTTTGTTAGGCGTTATGGGATTTTTGTATTACCTTTGCCGGTGTGAATCATTATGGCGCATCGGTGGCCGTCCGGCGCATGTGGAATGGCGGACGGACAGCCGTTGATGGCTGATTATTAAACAAATAACATAAAACCTGAATACGAATGAGGAGATTTTTCTTATTGACGGCGTTGTACGTATGTGCAGTGCTGAAAGTCGGAGCCGCAGACGAAGTCGACTATGTGAGTACGCTTGTCGGCACGGCGTCCAAATATGAGCTTTCCACCGGAAACACTTATCCTGCCATAGCCATGCCGTGGGGAATGAATTTCTGGGTGCCGCAGACGGGAAAGATGGGCGACGGATGGACCTATGTTTACTGGGCCGACAAGATACGCGGCTTCAAGCAGACCCACCAGCCCAGTCCGTGGATAAACGATTACGGCCAGTTCTCCGTGATGCCTGTCACGGGCGAGGCCGTGTTCGACGAGGAGAAGCGCGCTTCGTGGTTCTCGCATAAGGCGGAGGTGGCGCGTCCTTACTATTATAAAGTGTATCTTGCCGACCACGACGTGACCGCCGAGCTTGCGCCCACTGAGCGTGCCGTGGCCATGCGTTTCACTTTTCCTGAGACCGATAAGGCCTATATAATCCTTGACGCTTTTGATAAAGGGTCGCATGCGGAGATCATTCCGTCGGAGAATATGATTGTTGGCTATACCACACGCAATAGTGGTGGTGTGCCCGATAACTTCAAAAACTACTTCGTGCTGGTCTTCGACAAACCCTTCACTTACACTGCCGCTGTCGCCGACGGCACGATAGACGCGTCTTCTCTCAGCTCTACGAGCAACCATTCGGGTGCTATTGTCGGTTTCAAGACAAAGCGAGGCGAGCAGGTGAACGTCCGTGTGGCGTCGTCGTTCATAAGTCCGGAACAGGCCATTCTCAATCTGAAGGAACTCGGCGATGACAATATCGACGAGGTGTCTGCCCGTGGCCGTACCCGTTGGAACGAGGTACTGGGCCGCGTAGAGGTGGCCGACGACAACATAGACCATCTCCGCACGTTCTATTCGTGCCTTTACCGCTCCGTGCTTTTCCCGCGCAGCTTCTACGAGATAGACTCCGAGGGCCGCGTGATGCACTACAGTCCGTACAACGGAAAGGTGTTGCCTGGCTACATGTTCACCGATACCGGCTTCTGGGACACCTTCCGCAGCCTGTTCCCTCTGCTCAATATGATGTATCCGTCGATGAATGTCAAGATGCAGGAAGGCCTTGTCAATGCCTATAAGGAGAGCGGATTCCTGCCCGAATGGGCCAGCCCGGGCCATCGTGGTTGCATGGTGGGCAACAATTCGGCATCCGTTGTGGCCGACGCTTATCTGAAAGGCCTGCGCGGATATGACGCCGAGACGCTTTGGGAAGCCGTGAGGCATGGTGCCAACGCCGTCCATCCTAAGGTGTCGTCAACGGGCCGTCTTGGCTTTGAAGAATACAACGAGCTTGGTTATGTGCCGTGCGACAAGTACAGCCAGAGCGTTGCCCGCACTCTCGAGTATGCTTACGACGACTGGTGCATATATGCTTTCGGCAAGGCTTTGGGCAAACCGGACAAGGAGCTGAAGCAATATTATGAGAACGCGATGAACTATAAGAACGTGTTCGACCACTCTTTCAACCTCATGCGCGGCAAGAAAGCCGACGGCACTTTCGAGACTCCGTTCGATCCGACGGCATGGAGCCGCACCTTCACCGAGGGCGACAGCTGGCACTGGAGCTGGTGTGTCTTCCACGACCCGCAGGGACTCATCAATCTGATGGGCGGCAAAGACGTGTTCAACAGCATGCTCGATTCCGTCTTCGTGGTCTATCCCGACGTCAGCAGCCGCAGGATAATACACGAGATGCGTGAGATGCAGGTGATGAACATGGGCCAGTATGCCCACGGCAACCAGCCCATACAACACATGATTTATCTATATGCCTATTCGGGACAGCCGTGGAAGACACAGTACTGGATACGCGAGGCGATGGACAAGCTCTACAATGCCAACCCCGACGGTTACTGTGGCGACGAGGACAACGGACAGACATCGGCCTGGTATGTGTTCTCTGCCCTGGGCTTCTATCCTGTTTGTCCGGGCTCAAACCAGTACGTTCTCGGCACTCCTTATTTCGATAAGGTGACGCTCCATCTTGAGAACGGCAAGACGATGACCATCTCTACCGAAGGCAACGGTGCCGCCAACCGTTATATAAACGCGATGACGCTCAACGGCAGTCAGTACTCGAAGAATTATATCACACACGACACTCTGATGCAGGGTGGTGACATGGTCTTCACGATGTCTGCCGAGCCTAACCTCAGCCGTGGCACGTCAGAGGCTGATTTCCCTTATTCTTTCACCAACGATATGAAGAAACACAAACGATAAACAATAAACAAAACATTATGAAACGTTGTTCTTTTCTATTTCTTATGCTGGCCGTGGCTTGCTTCGCATGCGCACAGTCTCTCTTTGTAGGTACTTACAACATCCGCAACCATAACAGCGGCGACGACGCTGCAGGCAATGTCTGGACAACACGCTGCAAGGTGATATGCGACCAGATGAACTTCGAGGACCCCGACATATTCGGAACTCAGGAGGTGCTGCACGAGCAGTTGGCAGACCTTACTGCCGATCTCGACGGCTATGCTTACATCGGTGTAGGCCGCGACGACGGCAAGACAGCCGGCGAGTATTCCGCCATCTTCTACAAGAAAGACCGCATCAAGCTCCTGCGCAACGGCAATTTCTGGCTCAACGAGACGCCCGACACTCCGAAACTCGGATGGGACGCCGCCTGCATACGCATCTGCACATGGGGCGAGTTCGAGCAGAAGGACACCAAGTTCCGCTTCTATTATTTCAACCTCCACATGGATCATGTGGGTGTCGTTGCCCGTCGTGAGGGCGCGAAGCTCGTGGTGAAGAAGATAAAGGAGATAGCAAAGGGCGCTCCAGTCGTGCTGACCGGCGACTTCAATGTCGATCAGAACAATGAGATATACGAGATATTCACCAAGTCGGGCGTGCTGAAAGATTCTTATGTATGCAGCCGTCTGCGCTTCGCCGAGAACGGAACGTTCAACTCTTTCGACTCCAACCTCAAGACCGACAGCCGCATAGACCACGTGTTTGTGTCGCCGTCGTTCGATGTCGATCGCTATGGCGTGCTCACCAACGCATATTGGACACCGGCCAAAACCTCAGGCCAGTCGTCTGTCAAGGGCAAGGATGCTCCGCAGGAGATAAGTTTCGACAAGTACGACCGCCGCACACCGTCCGACCATTATCCTGTATTGGTGAAGATGCACTATGCAGGCAAGTAAATCATAATACTCATTCCGTTTATTCCCGAACCCGTAATGGCAGTCCTGTGCTCCGTTACCGTTCGGGATTTTTATTGTCTGTAGAAATACGATACCCATCGGGTTTAATGGAAAACACGTTTTTAATGCCGGATAGACATTTTTCACTTATTCTGATATTAAGGGTGATATTGCCTACTTTCAGATTGTAACCAGATTTTGATTTCCCCGCCTCAGTTTCCGGATCTACCCCGAAAAATAAGCGCGTATTTGCTGACAGGCTTTCCTTCGGACGCAAATACGCGAATTATAAGGACTTTGCATAATGTATTGAATGTCAATGATTTACATTTAAGACACATTTTCCCGCATTGCAAAAAGCACCATATCGGCTTGCGAAATGGCCCATATTGGGAGTCGAAAAGCACCATATCGCACCCTGAAATGGGCTTAAACGGACTGCGAAATGGGCAATATCAGAAAGCAGAATGTATTATTCCGGACTATGATATGGGGTATATCAGAGGGCTGTATGGAGCGGAATAGGCGTTATAGTGTATGATTTAACATTCCTTTACATCTCTTTTGCGAAAATATTTTGTCAAAATAAAATCAAGAAAAATTGTAAGTCAGTCGTTTGGTTTTCCTCCGAAAACGCTGATATAAGATGTGATAAAAAGCGCGGAAATGATGCGTCTGTCTTACGGTAAGGATTTTCCGGTAATGATAGGGTAGATACGTTGTTGCATTAATGTGAATATATTATATCATTAATGCGTGTCAGTCGTTTTGTCAACGTGAATACATCATCACATCGACGGTTATTCATCATTACGCTCTACGTGTGCTGTCACAATACATACCGCCCCGCACGGTCATGGCGTTTTCCGCCATCCCGTGTCTGTTTATGTATTACTCCGGACCACACAGCGTATCCGCCGAGCCGATTTTTGTTTGTCTCAGCTGATTGGTGTCTTGTCTTTTGTATGTTGATTTTGTCGGTCCTGTCAATCCTTTACACTTACTGTGTCGAGTATTATGTCGTTTTTCATGGTCCTTATCAATCCTATTCAGCTTTTTCCTTCTGTTCAGTTTCTTTGAGTTTCATTTTCCTTATAAGTTCATTCCACGCATCTTCTGTGCGTTGGTCGGGTATGTGCTCTCTCCCATTCATCCTCCCATTGCACGAACATACGCTTTTGCTCTGCCGATTCAGCTATGAAATCGAACACCTTTGCCTCTTCTTCGCAGTTGGCTTTTCCTTCGAAGTACAGCAGCGCCAGTTGTTTTATGTCGTTGTAGTTCTGCATTTTCTGTTTTATAAGATATAACAGCATATCCCGTCAATTCTTGCTAAATTGGCGATGAATTTCATAGTTTTTATTTATGTTTAACATTTCAGGCAATAGGTTGTTCCTATGCATTCCTCTCTGTCTCAGATCATGTTGAGTTGTTGTTTCAGTGTTGTCATGGCAAGTTTAAGGTGTTTGTTCACGTTGTATAGCGAGAGCCCTGTCGCTTGGGCTATTTCTTTTTGTTTGAGTCCTTGTTCTCTCGACATCAGAAACACGTTTCTTGTTGTTTCAGGCATTTTGTTTATGGCGATGTTTATGTTCCGCTCCATGTCTTGAATGATCATGTCCGAGCTCCGTTCGTAGTTGAAGTCTTCGTTGTACAGCCTTTCGTCGGGGTGTTTCTGCAGAGTGTCGGATATGTGTTTCTTTATTATTATTTCGTGTTTCATGTAGTTCAGACACAGATTTCTTACCATCGTGAACAGCATTGATTTAAGAGATATGTCCTTTAATGTCCCTTGTCTTTCGTATAAGTGCATGAAACATTCCTGGACAAGGTCTTTTGCGGCTTCGTCATCCTTTACGAATTTTATGGCGTATCCGTATAGTCGCGGGTAGAAAGTGGTGAACAGTAACCTTATCGCTCGTTCGTCGCCGCAATTCAATTTATCTATTATGTTCTGGTTCTCGGTGGCTGTCATTTTTCCGTCGTTTTGTTCTTTTAAATTAGCAGTTAGGTTATAGCCTCTCTGGTCTCTTAGGTTAAAGTAATTGTTTTTTGGTATAGCAGTATTGTCGGGAATAAAAAAGACGTGGGAAAATCTACTCTTCGTCTATCCTGCGCACAGGCCTTCGCAATGCCTTCATCATGGATAAACAACGCAGTTAGCCCACGTCATGATATATTTCTACTGCAACATGGCACGGGCCGTGGCCCGTGTCCATTGAGTGAAAATACACCCGTCGTGAACGTTTCGTCGTCGTAATCTTCATGATGTCGTTCAAAGTTGCGAAGTTTGTACGCAGAAGATAACGTTTGTAAACGTCCTTTTTTTCTGACAAAATCAACCCACCAGCCCATAACGGGCTAACTGAATCGGAAACAAAGGTAAAAAAAACAAATGTAAAAACAAAAAATGAGAGTTATTATTTGCCGTAATTTTATGATATGTTTTCATTAAGACCATATTTCGGGGAAATTGTAACATAAATGAGAACTTTTTGTATTCATATTTTTGATATATGTGATATTTTTGTCCATATATCTCGTTTTTTTGACATGTCTTTGCACTAAAACTTTTTATGCAGCTTTTTTTTAGTATATTTGCATGTCGCCGCGCCATTCAGGAAGGCGTCGTATTACTATTTAGCCATTACCATATTATGAAATTATCTTTCTTACATGTTTTTCGCGTTTCAGTCATGTCCGTTGTGGTCTTCATGCCTTCCGTGCTCATGGCTCAGGGTAGCCGTCCTGCCGATTCAGTCAATCCGTTCATCGGAGCCAGCACCAATGTCGATGCTGCCGGCGCTTATCACGGACTGGGAAAGACTTTTCCCGGTGCCGCCACGCCTTTCGGTATGGTTCAGGTAAGTCCCAACACCATCACCGGTGGTGATAATGGTTCGGGCTACAGCTATGAACATACCACCATAGAAGGTTTCGCCATGACTCAGATGAGCGGAGTGGGGTGGTATGGCGACCTTGGCAATTTCCTCGTAATGCCTACCACCGGAGCCGGCATGAAGACCATAGCCGGCACTGCCGACGGCTCTATGCCGGGCTACCGCTCGCATTACGATAAAAAGACTGAGACAGCCCGCGCGGGTTACTACTCGTGTCTTCTCTCCGACTATGGCGTCCGTGCCGAGTGCACAGCCACGCCTCATTGCGGCCTGTTGCGCTTCACCTATCCCGAGAACAATGTCTCGCGCATACAGATAGACCTCGCACGTCGTGTCGGAGGCACCTCAACTGAGCAGTCGGTGCGCGTTGTCGATAGCCACACCATCGAGGGTTACATGGTCTGCACGCCCGAAGGTGGAGGCTGGGGCAACGGCGACGGCAAGGCGCGCTACACCGTTTGGTTTCACGCCCGTTTCAGTAAACCGCTCGAACATTACGGCTTCTGGACAGCCGACATACCGTCTGACTGGTCACGCAAGCGCGACGACGTGGTGAGCCGGCCCTATCTTGAGCGTGTGGCTGCCGCCCGTATCGTGCGCGACACCGTCGCCATGAGCGGCAGACACATAGGCTTTTTCACCGAGTTTGCCACGAAAGAGGGCGAGCAGGTAGATGTCAAGGTGGGCTTGTCGTTCGTCGATATGGAAGGCGCGCGCCGCAATTTCGATGCCGAGGTTGCACGTCTCAGTTTCGACAAGGCACGCCGACGCGCCGCCGACAGCTGGAACAAGGCTCTCTCGCGCATCAGTGTCGAGGGCGGAACGGCTGACGACCGTACGGTGTTCTACACCGCACTCTATCACACAATGATCGATCCGCGCATCTATGCCGACTGCGACGGCCGCTACATAGGCGGCGATTATAAAGTACATTCCGCCGACCCGCGCTTCACCAAACGCACCATCTTCAGCGGCTGGGACGTATTCCGCTCTCAGTTTCCGCTCCAGACTCTCATCAATCCGCGCGTGGTCAGCGATATGATAAATTCGCTCACGACCCTCGCCCGTGAGAGTGGCAGGGGCTATTATGAGCGTTGGGAGATGCTCAACTCCTATTCCGGCTGCATGCTCGGCAATCCTGCCATACCCGTAATGGCCGATGCCTGGGCAAAGGGCATACGCACATGGAACGCTGAAGAGGCCTTCGGCTATGCCCTCTCAACCACAAAGAAGTTCGGCAACGGCACTCTTGGTTACACTCCCGGAGGCCAATGTCTGTCCTACACTCTCGAATATGCTTACGCCGACTGGTGTCTCGGACGCATGGCTGAGATGCTCGGCAAGTCTGATGAGGCAGCCAAGGCATACGCCGCAGCGCAGGCCTACCGCAACATTTTCGACCCCGACAAAGGCTGGTTCCGTCCGCGTGAGGCTGACGGTTCGTGGCAGCCGTGGCCCGAGGAAGGCCGGTTGAAGGAGTGGTATGGCTGTGTTGAGTGCAATCCTTTGCAGCAGGGATGGTTCGTTCCGCACGATCCTGATGGCATGACCGAGCTCATGGGAGGCCGCGACAAGGTGATAGCCGACCTCAACGATATGTTCGAACGCACGCCCGACAACATGATGTGGAACCTCTATTACAACCATGCCAACGAGCCGGTTCACTTTGTTCCATATCTCTTTAACCGCATAGGAGCGCCGTGGCTCACGCAGAAATGGACGCGCCACATCTGCCGCAAGGCTTACTCAAACAAGGTTGAAGGACTCTGTGGCAACGAGGATGTGGGTCAGATGTCGGCGTGGTATGTGCTCTCGGCCATCGGTCTGCACCAGTATTGTCCCGGAGACACGCGTGTGGAAATAACCTCGCCGGTGTTCGATAAGGTCACGGTGCGGCTCGACAGCGACTATTACAGCGGCCGCCGGTTCGTGATAAAGGCCGTCGATAACTCGCCGGAGAACATCTACATACAGCGTGCCGAGCTCAACGGCAAGCCTCTCGACGACTGCCATATCGACTTCAGTGATATTACATCGGGCGGTGAGCTCGTGCTGTATATGGGTCCGCAACCGAACAAGAACTTCGGTACTGCCGACTCCACAGCACGCTGATACTCTGCCGGTACGTGCCGACACACATACAATCACGCTCCGGCATACATATAATGAAGACAAACAGATAACCATAAAACCTACCTATGATGAGAAACCGAGTCTATGCCCTCCTTCTGGCGGTGTTCTCCTGCGCCTTTGCGCAGGCTGCCGCCAAGTCGTCGCCGTTCACCGTTGACGGCCTCAAGTGTGAGAATATGCGTGCCCCGTTGGGCATCGACAACACCTCGCCCCACTTCAGCTGGCTGCTCCATACGCCCGACCGGGGCGACCGTCAGACAGCATACGAGATACAGGTGGCGTCAGACGCCGCGCTGCTTTCCGCCGGACGGCCCGACATGTGGGCATCGGGCAAGGTGGCATCGGGCAAGAGTGTGATGGTGGAATACGCCGGACGCACGCTCATGCCGCGCTGCATATATTATTGGCGTGTGCGTTCATGGAACAAGGACGGCGTGGTTTCGGCATGGAGCAGGGTGTCGCGCTTCAGCGTGGGAGCACTCGGCGGACTCACCGGACGCTTCGTTGGCATGGCCAAAGGCAACGGCGACATGCGCTCGCCACTCATCCGCAAGAAGATAAAGGTGACGCCCGGCGCTACCGTACTCGCCCATGTCAACTCGCTGGGCTATCATGAGTTGTACGTCAACGGGCGCAAGGTGGACGACAGCGTGCTCTCGCCGGCAGTCTCGCAGCTCGACCGTCGCTCGCTCATCGTCACCTATGACATAACTCCCTGCCTGCTTTCCGGAGCAACGGAAGCCGACATCGTGATATGGGCGGGGCAGGGATGGTATAAGCCCACCACGTTCGGCGCTATTTACGGAGGTCCGCTCGTGAGGGCAGACATCGACGAGGTGGATGGCCAAAGCTGGCGCACCATAGCACGCACTGATACCACCTGGACCGCAGCGTCGGGCGGCTATGCCGACACCGGCACGTGGAACGCCCTGCAGTTTGGCGGTGAGCGTGTGGACGGTCGCATCGTTCCGACCGACATGAGCACCGAATCGCTCGACCGCCGCGCGTGGTATCGTGTGGCAGAGGTGGCTGTACCGGGCATGCAGGCCACGCCTCAGATGTGTGAGAGCAACACCATCATCAGCACCGTGCGCCCTGTGTCGGTCACCAAGACCGCCGACGGCGCGTGGCTCATCGATATGGGGCGCGTGTTCACGGGTTGGTTGAGACTCAGTCCTGGCGACATGCCCGCCGGCCGAGAGGTGCGCATGGAGTATGCCGACCATATATTCCCGGACAAAGGTTTTGAGTCGCAGGGCGAGAGCGACATATACATCACCGCCGGCAGACAGGGCGAGACGTTCTGCAACAAGTTCAATCATCACGCCTTCCGGTACGTCCGTGTCACCGGTACGGAGAAGCGTCCGCGCTGCACGGGCTTGCAGATATCGGGCGGATATGAGCCCGCCGCGAGCTTCGAGTGCTCCGATGCCGACCTCAACGCCATACACAATATGATATTCCGCACCCTGCGTTGTCTGACATTCAGCGGCTATATGGTGGATTGCCCGCACCTCGAGCGCACGGGATATGGAGGCGACGGCAACTCGTCTACCATGACCCTACAGACCATGTACAATGTCGCACCTACATATTACAACTGGCTTCAGGCGTGGGGCGACGTTATAGATCCCGACGGTTCGCTGCCACACGTGGCTCCGGCGGGCGGCGGTGGAGGCGGACCTTACTGGTGTGGATTCATCATAAAGGCTCCGTGGCGCACCATGCTCAACTATGGCGACGACCGAACCATGCGCCTGCGCTATGCCGACATGTGCAGTTGGCTATCGTATGTCGACCGCTACACCACCGACGGACTGCTCGGCCGCTGGCCCGACACGCACAACCGCATCTGGTATCTGGGCGACTGGCTCACTCCGGCCGGTGTGGATGCCGGCGACGGAAGGTCGGTGGAGCTGGTGAGCAACTGCTTCGTGAGCGACTGTCTGGAGTCGATTACGCGAATTGCGCGCATATTGGGACACACTGCCGACGCCGATGCTTTTGAACAACGGAGGCTGAAGCTCAACCGCACCATACACAACCGTTTCTACAATGCCGCCGACTCCACATACGCTACCGGCTCGCCGCTCGACATGTCGTATGCCATGCTCACAGGTGTAGTGCCCGACTCGCTTTATGAAAGCGTGCACCGCAAACAGGTTGAACTGTCGCGCGGAAAGTACCGCACCCACATAGCCGTAGGTCTGACGGGCGTGCCTGTATTCACCGAGTGGGCTACGCGCAACCATGAGACCGAACTGATGTACGACATACTGAAGCAGCGCGACTATCCCGGTTACCTTTATATGATAGACAACGGCGCCACAACCACATGGGAGAGTTGGAACGCCGACCGTAGCCGTGTGCACAACTGCTACAACGGTATAGGCACATGGTTCTATCAGGCTTTGGGCGGAATAGTGCCCGACGAGGATGCGCCGGGATGCGCTCACCTGACTATAGACCCGCAATATGCCGACCATCTCGACTGGGCACAGGCTTCGCGAGAGACTCCATACGGCCGTGTGCGCACCCGTTGGCAGCGTACGGCGGAGGGCATAAGGCTCTATGTAGAACTGCCTGTTGGCGTGACGGCAACACTGCGTCTGCCTGAAGGAGTGGAAAAGTGTACGGTTGACGGCCGTCGTATCAGTAGGAAGGCGCGCACCACTGAACTCGTGCAGGGAACTACGCGCATTGAGATGTATATGCGTTGATGGCGTACGGCGTTGGCTACGGGGATATGAAACAGCCCGTATCAGCCCGGAAATGAATAAATATACATTCCGTCTTTGACTTTTTCTTTACAAAAATTTTTCGCGAAATAGAAAGATGCGACCGCCTTTTCCGGCTCTCCGGCATCGCTCTTAGGGAGTTGTCTATACCCGATGTCCGGAGACCGCGTCCGCGATATGGTGCTTTTCGTGTCGTGATAAAGGCTGTATTACACGTCAATAAAGCCCATTTCATGGCATAATATTGCCTTTTTCGGCATGCGAAACGGGCTTTATCGCAGAGTGACTACAAACGTGTTACGGTCTGATTTTGGCGTAACTGTATGTCGTCCAACGCATTGACCATATCCTCTCAAAACTCGCGTATTTGCAGGCGAGAGCACTCTTGCTCGAAAATCCGCGGGTTTTGAGAAGTTGAGGGCGAATAATTATACATCGGGATGAATAAATATTCGGTTTTAAAATGTGAAAATTGATGATACAAAAAATTTAATACATAGATAATGTTATTCACTCTTTTTTACTATATTTGCCGAGTATAGGAATCGTTCAGGCAGTGTCCGGTGCTGCGAACCAAGGTTTGTGCTCGTGGATGCTGTCCGCACTTTTCGTCATACTTGCATAATTCTTACTTTGTTACACATATAGGAACATGCGTGAAAACAAAAGCAAAGTCTTTGATACCATATTTCGCAGGACTTACTCCAAACTTTATTTTTACGCCCTCAGCCTGTTGGGAGACGACAGTGACGCTGACGACGTGGTGGAGGAAGTGTTTGTAGAATTATGGAAACGTAGGGACGAGGTGGACTTGGGCGACAAGATCGACTCGTTTCTCTATCGTGCGGTATATACCAGATCGCTCAATACGCTGAAGCGCCGCAACGTGAACGCCGGCCGCCTGGCTGCCATCGACGACATAAACAACAAGCGTATGGAGTATCACAGCAGCGTGACGGACGATCCTGCACGCAAGATGGAGGATGCCGACTTGCGCCGCATGATCAACGAAACCATCGACAGATTGCCGGATAAGTGCCGTCAGGTGTTCTGTATGAGCTATCTCAACGGTATGCACAACAGTGATATTGCCGAGGAGTTGCAGTTGTCTGTGCGCACTGTCGAGGCCCATATGTACCGTGCTTTGCGCTTCCTGCGCGAACACCTTGGGAAATATCTTACAATGATTGTTATTTTTTTCCAATTTATAATTAAGTGTTTTTTCAATTAAGTTTGTTATTAGTGTAAAAATCTTTATTTTTGTCTTTATTTTATAGAAATAGGTATCGTAATGAAAGAACCGGACGAGAATGTTATAATAAGGTTTCTAACCGGATGCTGTTCTGACCAGGAGCTCGAGGATTTGAGGAACTGGATAAACGCTTCGGAGGAAAACGCAGCAGAGCTGTTCAGGCTAGAGGAGACTTATAATCGTCTGAGAGGAATGGCAATGTCGGGCAGGGAAGTGGAGAAAGCCTTGACAAGTGTCCATTCAAAGATATACCGTGTGCGTGCACGCAGAATAAGTATGCGGCGCATGATGCGCTATGCGGCAGCGGTGCTCGTTCTTTTTGTCATGGGTGCGGGCATGTGGTATTTCGGCGGAGGAGTAAGACACCTCGACGCAACCGAATTTATCGTGGCAAAGGCTTCGCTCGATTCGCCTCGTGAGGTGACGCTTAGCGACAGCACGAAAGTGTGGCTCAACGCCGGCTCGTCGCTCAGATACCCAAAGACTTTCGACAAGGACGAACGCCGTGTGGAGCTTCACGGAGAGGGATATTTCGAAGTGACGAAAAACAAGGTCAAGCCTTTTGTGGTGTCGGGAGGAGATGTTGACGTGAAGGTATTGGGCACTGTGTTCGACTTCAACGTGAACAGCGACCGCAAAATAGCCGAGGTGAGCCTCATTGAAGGTTCGGTGGAGGTGACTGAACACCGCTCGTCGGGCAAGGTGATGCTCCTGCCGGGACAGAAGGCATGCGTGGATTATGAGTCGGGTCACATCATTGTGAAGAACGCCGACGTGCGTCTCGACGCTGTATGGCACAACAGACTCATACCTTTCTATAATGCCGACGTGCGCGAGATAGCAAATACGCTCGAACAGTTGTATGGCGTGAAGATTGTTGTGGATGCAGGCATCGACATCAACCGCACCTACTCCGGACAGATAATGCACAAGAACGACATCGACAGTGTGCTCAATCTGCTGAAGAACACGTTGCCAGTGGCTTATTATAAGAAGGGCGGAAAGATATATCTCGTGCCCAACAACTGACGCCATGCGGAATGTCCGCGCGAAAGAACATCGCAAGGGTGTAATAAGCTGAGGTAAAAACTATAGGTCTGACCGGCACAACATTCATGGTTGCGCCGGTCAGACTGTTTTCAGAGATGCCCTCAGACGCGTTTCAGACGGGTCGGAACACGGAAATGTAAAAAAATATTCATTGTGGTTAAGTAATTCTATCAGTATTTTTGTTCTAATACCAAAAGCTTCTTATCCCGATAATTAAAAACTAAAAATAACTAAACAATTTTTTATGAACAACAAGAATCAGTGGAGTAAAAGGATGGCGCGTGGTTTCATGGCTCTCATGCTTGCCGTGGCCCCCATGCAGGGTGCGTTCGCACAGGTCACTCTGAATACTCCGAACACCACGCTGGGTGTGGTTATAAAGAAAATCCAGGCACAGTCGAAATTCAAGTTCTTCTATGAGGATGAACTTGCTGATATGCGCGTGAAAGCCATCGACGTGAAAAACGCTTCGCTCGAGAAGGTCCTCACTCAGTTGCTCAAAGACAAGGGCGTGACGTTCAAGGTGGAGGATAAGGTGGTATATCTGAAGCGTAGTGAGCAGGCTCCGCAGCATAAAAAGACCAACACGACGAAAAGAAAAATCACGGGACGCATACTCGACGAGAACGGTGAACCGCTGATTGGTGCGAGTGTAACAATAAAAGGAACCACCGACAGAGCCGTGACAGACATTGACGGCAACTACACGGTGATGACCGATGCGGAGAATCCTGTGGCTCAGTTCACATATCTTGGATATAAGACTCAGGAGCAGGCTGCCGACAAGAGTGGAGTGGTGAATGCCAAGATGGTGCTCGACTCACAGTCGATCGACGAGGTGGTTGTCACAGCGCTCGGCATAAAGCGTGAGAAGAAGATGCTCGGATATTCGGTGCAGGACATCAAGAGCGACGCGCTCAACACCACCGGCGACCCGTCTGTAACAGGCGCTCTTGAGGGTAAGGTGGCCGGATTGCAGATGAATACGGCGAGCACAGGACTTGGAGGTTCTACTAAGATAACCATCCGTGGTAACTCCTCGCTCACCGATAACAACCAGCCTTTGTGGATTGTTGACGGTGTGCCTTTCACCGACGACCAGACATCGGAGGCTTCGGCATACGGCGGATACGACCGTGGCGGTACGTCGTTCGACATCAACCCTGAGGACATCGAGTCCATATCGGTGCTCAAAGGTCCTAACGCTGCTGCGCTCTATGGTTCACGTGCCGGTAACGGTGTGATTCTCGTGACAACAAAGAAGGGCTCTCACAAGCAGGGATTCGGCGTCACATACAGCGGAAACTTCACATGGAGCCAGGCTGCAGAGACTATAAAGATGCAGAAAAAGTATGGCCAGGGCTCAAACGGAAAGCTAAATTATCTGTACGATGATGATAAAAATCCGATAGCCCTCACGGGCGAACTCTCATTCGGTCCGGCTCTCGACGACCATCTCGAACCGTCATGGCTTGGTGAGATGATACCTTATAAGTATTACGGTGACAAGTTGAAGGATTACTTCAATACAGGTTTCTCACAGTTCCACACAGTGGCATTGGGCAACACGACAGAGAAATCGCACTTCCGTGTGTCTGTAGGATTCAACGGCAACAACGGTCTTTTCAAGGATGAGACGCTCGATAAGCTGACCACCGACCTCAATGCCGGAACAGTGATAAACGACTATCTGTCGTTCGACGGTAAGATTTCGCTCTCTCATATGAAGGCGAAGAACCGTCCTTATACAGGTCTTAACGGTGAGGTGGCACAGCTGCTGCTCATCCCTGGTAACGTAAGACTGAGCGACCTTGCCAACAATTATACGTCGGCAGACCGTCTGCATCAGAACTGGTTCGGTCCGGACCAGCAGTATTCCAACCCTTACTATGTACGCCATCGCTTCCAGAACTCTGACGAGAGATGGAGAGCATTCGGTTACTATTCTGCAAACCTCAACCTGACAGACTGGCTGAAGTTCAACGCAAAATACTCATTCGACTATTACCGTACACGCATACAGACGAGTGATCTCGGACTGGGCGACCAGGCCATAAGCACTCCCGACCAGAGTTGGCAGGAGGCACTGACCAATGATAACATGCAGCGTGGCGAGGAAAACCACTTCGAGCAGAACATACAGTTCCTCTTTATGGGTGACAATCAGCTCACTCCGAAACTGCGTCTGGGATATACTGTCGGCGCCAACATCATGTATCTGAATTATGAATTGCTCAGTGTCGGTGTTCAGGATATGCTCGATAAGGACAACTGGATATTCAATACAGGTTATCGTCTGGTTTCCGCCGACAACGACGGACACGAACGTGCCATGTATTCTGTATTCGGTTCGGCACAGCTCGCCTACGATGAGTATCTCTCACTCGACATCACCGCACGTAATGACTGGTCATCCACACTTCCGGCAAAGAACAACTCGTTCTTCTATCCGTCGGCAAGCGTTAGCTATGTATTCTCAGACTTCATGCGCTCAATCAACAAACCGCTGCCGTCGTGGATTACATTCGCAAAGCTGCGTCTGTCTGCCGCACAGGTAGGTAAGGACCCGTCGCCATACAGCTTGTACAATACACGCAAGTTCACTTATGATATGGGAATCCGTCAGCCGGTTGTAAACACAATCATGATGAACAGAGATCTGAAGCCGGAGATAAAGACTTCGTATGAGGCTGGACTCGACATGAAGTTCTTTGGCAACCGTCTCGGATTCGACTTTACCTATTATTACAACAGTACAAAGAACCAGGCGATGCTCGTTGATGCTTCCGCTCCATGGACACAGCAGTGGGTGAACGCCGGTAAGATAACCAACTCGGGTGTTGAATTCATGCTTTACGGCACACCGGTGAAGACAAAGGACATGACCTTCGACCTGACAATGAACATCGCCCACAACCGTTCTACAGTAAAAGAACTTGCTGACGGTGTGAACAGGGTATATTTCAACGGCGACCCGAACATGCCTGTCAAGGTGGGTGCTGTGGCCGGTGGAAAGCTCGGCGACATCTATGCCAACAACCTTATGAAGCGCGACGACAAGGGAAACATCATCGTCGGCTCAAACGGTCTGCCACAACCGGAGAACGGCGACGGCAATCTGGAGCAGTATCTGCTTGATCATCCTATCGGAAACATACAGCCGGACCTGCTCATGTCCATCACTCCGTCGTTCACATACAAAGGCTTCAACATTACGGCTATGTTCGACATGAAGTTCGGTGGCGACATCGTCTCAGTGTCAGAATGTATGGCTACGGCTGTCGGAACATCTGAGCGCACTGCTTACCGTGGCGAGAAGAAAGTTATAAACGGCGTAGAGGATTACTATCTCGTAGTTCCCGGCGTGAAGGAAGACGGCACTCCTAACGATATTCCTGTAAGTGCGCAGTCTTATTATTCTACCATCGGTCTGTACAAATCGCAGAAAGGATATGCCGAGGAGTTCGTTCACGACGCTTCGTACATCAAGCTCAAGGAACTGTCAGTAGGCTATTCATTCCCGCAGTCGGTGCTCAAGCGCACTCCGCTCACATCGCTCAGACTCTCGTTCGTGGCACGCAACCTGTGCTTCCTGATGAAACATACACCGGGCAATCCTGACGGAGGATATGACACTACAATGTTCTCACAGGCTCTCGACTACATGGCTGTGCCTTACACACGTACATTCGGTTTCTCAATAAATCTAGGATTCTGATGCCGTAACCGGACATACGATTGTAAAGAAGGACATTATCCATAAATAACAAAGAAGCAAAAAGCAATTCTTAAAATTTAAAACAACAATGAAACGCAAAATAATATTCAACGGATTCCTGGCACTTACCATGGCCTGCACCGTCAGCTCGTGTTATGATCTCGACGAGATGAGCCACAATCCTTATGAAATAGAGGACAACACCGGCGCGGGAGGTGACATAGACAATACCGAACAGGACAACACGAAATATGCCGACGTGAACATCGACTTCACCGTCAGCAAGGAAGACTCTGCCACACTCAAGACTGCGCTGGCAGACGCTCCGGCTACATTCCGCAATTTCCTTTATCAGGGATATTACAACGATTATCAGATAACAACCAACCTGAGCCACGACATCTATGCCGGATATGTGGCAAACAACCAGCCAAAGCACTCGCTCAAGACGCCTGACTACAGTTATGGTGACGGATGGTCGGGACAGCGCTGGGCGCATTTCTACAACGAGCGTAGCTCGGAATACCGCACGCTGTTGAGAGCTTACAAGTTTAATGACAATCCGGGAAAATACAAGAACATGTTCTATATCACACGTATATATTATGTGTTCCTCGCCCTCGCCAACACCGATACATACGGTGCAATGCCGTTCCGCGAGTATGCCCAGGCACGTATCCCCGAGACCAACAACGTGAAGTATGACACTCAGGAAGAGGTTTACGACGCCATGTTCAGAATGCTTGAGCAGGCAGTTGACAGCATCAATCCCAACGATGCGTCTCAATATAAAATAGATAGTGATGATATCTGCTACTTCGGCGACGTGAACAAGTGGCTGCGCTTTGCCAACACATTGCGTCTGCGTATGGCTATGCGCATCTCTAATGTGGCTCCGGAGAGAGCAAAGCAGGAAGCAGAGAACGCGCTCAACAACCAGTACGGACTCATGCAGAGCAATGCTGACAACATGCAGACTGTGCCTAAGTATGCGCCGATAGAGATGGGTGGAAACGATTCAGGAGGCGACGAGAATGCTCTTGCCATGTGTTCTGTGGCATACGGAGGCGAGAGTGTGATGTCATGGGACCTCGAACAGTTCTACAGAAACCTCAGTACTGGTGGTGGAAAATATCAGATAAAGACAGGCCGCACAGGCTATGAGGAGAAGACCATAGACCCGAGATGTCTCGTGTGCTGGTATCGTGCCAAGATGACTTCCACGTCAATAGCAGCCGGAGAAGAGAGCTTGCGCGAGGACTTCGTGGGCTGTAAGCGTGGCGCACAGGCTCCCGACATCGACATGGGCGTGCTCAATTACAGTATCACCCGCACCGAGCCGAAACCTGCCTCGAAGAATCTGAACAAGGATTATTGGTTCAATTACTCCCGTCCTACCGTATGGCTCGGCTATTCGGAGTCGCTTTTCCTCAAGGCTGAGGCTGCTCTGCGCGGATGGACAGGACAGGATCTCACAATGGATGCCGAGGGTTATTTCCGTGCCGGAGTGCAGGCATCAATGGATTATTACGAGATCGACTCGAGCGTGGCACAGTCGTATATCGATGGCCTGAAGGTGCTTAACGACGGTACTTTCGCCAGCGGTGACAATGAAAAGATACTCGAGGCCATCATAACACAGAAGTGGATGGCTGTATTCCCCAACGGAAACGAAGGCTGGGCAGACTTCCGCCGCACAGACTATCCTGCTCTTGCCAACCAGCTCACCAACGTTTCCGGTGGCGATGTGCCTGAAGGAAAGATGATAAAGCGTCTGCGCTATCCTAACAGCGAGAGCTCAAACAAGTATTTCAACGAGCACAGCGAGCTCCAGGCTGCCAACACTCAGGGCACAAGGTTGTGGTGGGACGTTGCCGATACCAACGATGCCAATGGTAACAGACAACAACCCAACAACTTCAGAACTACCGGCTCAACATTATCGAAAATAATGAAGTAATTGTAATAGTACGGTTTTTTTAGTGTTATTAATTGTAGAAGGGACGAGCTTGTTTTGAAAGTCAGTCCCTTTTTTTGTGCCCTTACGTTTTTTACATATACCGGATATTCGCGTTTTTAGTGGAAAACTGGCAAGGCTGCTTACAATTTTTCTTGATTTTATTTTGACAAAATAAATTCGAGAAAGAGATGTGAAGGAATGTTAAATTGTACGTTGTGACGCCTGTTCCGTTCCATACAGCCCTCTGATATACCCTATATCATAGTCCGGAATAATGGATTCTGCTTTCCGATATTGCCCATTTCGTGGTGCGATAAAGCCCATTTTAGGGTGCGATATGGTGCTTTTCGGCTCATGAAATGGGCCATTTCGCAAGCCGAAATGGTGCATATTGCAATGCGGGGAAATGTGCCTTAAATGTAAAACGTTGACATTCAATATATTATGTAAAGTCCTTATAATTCGCGTATTTGCGTCCGAGGGAGAGTCCAGTCGCAAATACGCGCTTATTTTTCGGGGTAGGACAGAAAACTTAGAGTGAAAAATCAAAATCCGGTTACAAATCGAAAGTTGCCCATATTGTTCCTATTCCGGCAGAAAAAATAGCGCCTATTCTGGATTAAAACCATATTTTTAAATAAATATAGAAAAAATATAAGATTGTGGTAAGTATTTTCTTTTGCGGGGTTGTTATGATTATGTAAAGACTGAAAACCGACCTTGCATCTCACGGTGCTACTGACTGCGATTAAAAACTGAAACTATAATAATATATTAACTTGTTATTAATCTTTTAATTTATGAAGATCAAAAAACTACTTGTCATGACGTTATTGTCGCTTCTCGCGACGACAGGCGTCAACGCACAGCAGCCTTATGGTGGCTGTTGGCATCCCGATGACATCAAGAACTGGTCTCCCGAGACCGATCCTGATGCCAAGTTCAACCGTGCGAAGGTTCCTTTGGCAGCACGTTTCAAGGAGCCGGAGCTCATGAAGGCAAACAAAAATCAGTTCTATGAGGGACAGATTTGCAATGCCACAATCTTGTATCCGACATGTTCTATGTGCCCGTCGCAGGGCGACAACAACTTCCTCGGCTATCAGCCCACTTACTGGCAGTATATGGATAAGCTGGTTTACTGGGCAGGTTCGGCCAGTGAAGGTATCATCATACCGCCTCCAGCAGGAGCGACAGACGCCGCACACCAGAGCGGTGTGAAGTCTCTCGGACAGATTTTCTTCCCGCCTTCTTATTATGGAGGAAAGCAGGAGTGGGTTCGCCAGATGCTTTCAAGAGAAGACGGAAAATACATATATGCCATCAAACTCTATGAGATAGCAAAGTATATGGGCTTCGATGGCTGGTTCATAAACGAAGAGAGCGGTGGCGGCTCCAATTCTGAGTGGGTAGGATTCATTCAGGAATTCAACCGTATTGCCGACGAAAACGGTGACACACAGATGGAAATACAGTGGTATAACGCCAGCATGACACCTAATCCCACAATCCTGACTTCTCACAAGAACACATCCCAGTTCCTCGAGTATGGCGCTACCGGCGACTATCGCGGATATGCTTCCAAGCTCGGATGCACTGAGGCAGAGACCTTCTCGAAGATCTATGCCGGTGTTCAGGTGGTAAGCTCAGGCCACACAGGATATGCAGCATCCCTCAACAACGCCATGCCTACAAGCGGACACGTAGGTTCTCTCGACCTGTTCTGCCCGGAAGAGCGCATTTGGAAGGACAATGTGAAGAACATCCTCGGCACAAAGGACGACAACGGACAGCGTGCTTATGATGCCATCACCAAGACTTTCAAGAACGAGGAGCAGATGTGGGTCAACCTGCAGGGCGATCCTTCTTACGTGGCTGAGTCCGGTTGGCCGGGACTGTCGGGCCGTATGCTTGAGCGTTCGGTCATCAGCTCTATGCCTTTCGAGACATCTTTCTGCGTAGGTGTTGGTAAATATCGTTTCGTAGAAGGCGAGAAGCAGGGCTCACAAGACTGGTATCACAGTGGTGTGCAGAGCATCATGCCTACATGGCGCTGGTGGATTGAGAATAAGGGCAACCTGACAGCTTCAATCGACTGGGACGATGCTTACAACTTCGGTAGCTCCATCAAGATTGCCGGTACCCTCACTTCAGGCGATCACCTGATGCGTCTTTACAAGACCATGATACCTGTCAGCGCAGGTGGTACACTCCGTCTGGTTTACAAGACCAACACAGCCGGTTCTGTAGAGGTGAAACTCGCTACGGAAAGTAAGGTTGACGGTGAGATGGTCACACTCTCAAATCCTACTACATCTGAGAAGAACGGATGGACAGTCGCTGAATACGACCTGTCTTCTCTCAACGGCAAGACCGTATATATGATTGCTCTCAATCTGAAGGCTGCTGCCGATGTCAATGCTTATGAGCTGTCACTCGGCGAGATGGCAATGCTTCCTGCCGGCTATGCTCCTGCTGCTGTCACAATAAGCAACCTCGCTACTACAAGCGTCCTTGGCGAGGAGAAGGGTGACATACGTCTGACTTGGGATTATGACTACACAGCTGATTTCGATCACTTCGACATCTACACAGTTACAGTTGACGGCACACGCGTACTCGTAGGCCAGACACGTGACGAAGGTTTCTACATTCCTACATTCGTACGCAACGCAAACGACGCATACGTTAATGTTGAGGTCGTTCCTGTAATGAAGGATATGAAGCAGCAGAGCGCACAGACACTGAAGGTTGACTATCCTGCTCCTACTATTCCTGCTGTGACATTCAAACTCTCAAAGAGCTATATCAAGGTGGGTGAGACTGCCACTATCACAGCCAACGGTACAGGCAAGCCGACTGCATGGGAATGGATTCTTCCGGAATCTCTCGAACTCGTTGACGGTGAGCTGACAGACAATGTCATCACAGTCAAAGGTTTGAAGAGCGGCCGTCAGACCGTCACCGTGAAGGCTACCAACGTCGTAGGTACTTCAGAGACGACTCAGGAAGTGCTCGACGTAATGGACGACAGCGAAATAAACGAGGTTTACAATGTAGCTCTGAAGAAGACTGTTGTTTCTTACAGCGGTTCTACAAACGAGAGCGAAGTTCCTTCTAAGATCATCGACGGTGTTACTTATCCGTCAAGCACAAGCGACAAATGGTGCAACGTCAGCGCCGACAACTGGGTCATATTCGACCTTGAGGGTGCTTACCGCATCTATGGCTTCCGCATCTATGATGCTAACTCGGGTCCTGAGAGCGGCTGCGACCAGATACGTTCTTACACAATCGAACTGTCTAACGACGGCGAGCACTGGACAACAGTGGTTGACGAGGAAGACCGCGAGTCTGAGACCATCAAGACAGATTACATCGCTCCGTTCAAGGCACGCTTCGTACGTCTGTCTCCGCACGTCAGCGGTACACTCCGTATATGGGAATTCGAGGTTTACGGAAAGGACGATGTCAATATGACAATCGACGTTTCACCGGCCGACCTCACGCTGAATGCAGGCGAGACACAGAACCTTACTGTTAAGTACAACCTCAATGGTGACGAGCGTGCTGACGAGTTCACATGCAAGGCTGTGTCTTCAAAGGGCAACGTAGTAATCGGTGAGATAACAGAGAACGCTGCTGAGAACACATTCACAGTGCCTGTTACAGCCAACAAGATACTTGGTGTTGACAATGTGAAGATCACTGTTAACAACGGCGGTTCATACAAGGAGAGCACTGTAAACGTTACAGTAGATTCTGAGGAACGTCCTAACGTACTCGCCGGAACAGAGGCAACTCTGCGCCACTACAAGGAGGACTACTCATTCGAGGCTCCTTATGACGAGTTCAAGGTGAACACTCTCACCGACGGCAACAAGACAGAAGAGGGCTGCCTCGCCATCGAGACACCGTCTATGTACAAGCAGGACTTCTGGTCTATATTCACTGCTCCGGAAGGAAAGAACTGGAATCTCGCTAAGGTTAAGGTTTATATCCCGGGCAACAACAAGGGCGTGAACGACAACGACAAGGAAGGAATCGTCAACAACGAGATAAGCATCATGATGGGTAACGACCTTACTCGTCTGACAGCTGTCAAGACATTCTCTAACCTCGACGAGGTTTCCGAACTTGAGTATGTACTTCCTGAATACAAGAGCTGCAAGTATCTTGCAATCGTATGTACACTGAATCCGTACTTCTATCCTTCACTTGCTGAGGTTGAGGCTTACGAACAGTATGAGGAGGCAATACCTGTAAACGGTCCTGTTGCCGTAAGCGGATGGAACTATGACGTGATTGCCGAGAGCACACCGTCTGCTCAGTTCACCAATGGCGTGCTCGACGACCAGGGTTGGGTTCTCTACAGCTCATCGGTACAGTCTGAAGGCGCTATCGCCGGCGACGACCACATCGTTACAACAGCAAACGGCACAGAGTTCAAACTGGCTGACTACGATCAGAACAACGGTCTTGTACTCAAGTCTTATGGCGAAAGCAAGGACCTCGTATTCGACGAACCGGCCAACTGTGAGGAGATCTACTTCCTCGTGATTTCTGCAAACGGCCAGTCAACTCTCAATGTTGTGGCTAACTATGAGGACGAAACTCAGAGCGACATGGCTACATACTATCCGCAAGACTGGTGGAGCAGCTATCCTTCTGGTACAGAAGCTGTCTATGGCATAAGCCGTATCATCACTTCTGGCGAATCAGGCTATCAGACCGACGAGATTGACGACAGATATCAGTTCCGTCTCTATGAATACACTCTGCCTACTGACAAGAGCAAGAAGATCAAGTCTGTTACATTCACATCAATGAAGAGCGGCAGCTATCCTACAATCCTTGGTATTGCCAAGAAGGGCTACATGGTTCCGACGGGCATCGGTTCTGTAGAGTCAGAAGCAGGCGTACGTGAGATATCAGGCATCTACACCATCAACGGTGTTAAGCTGAACGCTCCGCAGAGAGGTATCAATATCATCAAGTACACTGACGGAACAGCGAAGAAAGTAATGGTTAAATAATCGGTTTTTCTCATTACTGGTTTCAGTTAATTTAAGGTGAGGGCATCGAATATGCCCTCACCTTTTTTGTTTCCGGCCCGTTCTTTATTATAATATAGCGACATCGGCGCTTCCTCAGCGCCTCTGTCACTGCTGTCGTAGAGTGTGGTAAAGGGTTATGCAGACAGCTGTCACGCCGCGTGTTTTTGGGCAGTGTCGGTCTGAAACATGTGGTACAATGTTGCGCAGTTGCGATGAATTTTGTATATTTGTGTCCATCCGGAGGATCCGTACCTGAACTGTTACTATAACTGAGAATATTATGAAACACCCATTTGGGGCTTTCTGCCTGATGTTCGCAGCACATGCCGCATTGGCGCAAGGCACATACGACATCACAAACTCGCTCGTGATAAGAAACCACGACTGCACGCTCACACGTCTGTGTGCGGTGATGCCCATGCCTGAGAGCAACATATATCAGGACATAGAACAGTTCCGTACGACTGACGGCGATATATTCCGTGCCGCCAACAACGACAATATGTACCTGCGCACCGTGCGTACCACTGGGCTCCCCGCGCCGGGCGATTCTCTTGTTATCGCGGAACGGTTCAGCGCGACGCTCTATCCCATGCGCATAGATATGGCGCAGTTCACGACGATATATCCTTACGACACTACCACCGAGCTTTACAAGAGATACACATCTCCGATAGGCAGTTACGTCGATATTACGCATCCCGACATCGTCCGCACCGCCGACTCATTGTGGAACGAGGCCGTGGCCAATCCTTTGGAATATGCGCGGCTGTGCTATGAGCATGTGGCCGCCAGATTAGGTTATCTCAATCCCGACACAGGCATACACGCAATCACGGAGACAATGGCCGCAGGCGGAGGCGATTGCGGAAATATTTCGGCCGTCTATGCCAGTCTGCTGCGCTGCAAGGGCGTGCCTGCGCGCCTCGTTGTCACGGTGCGTCCCGACGGCACACACCATGTATGGAACGATTTTTTTCTTGAACGCTACGGATGGGTTCCGGTGGATGTGACGATGAAACACGACCATCCCGACGGCGACTTCTTCGGTTATTGTGCGGGCGACGGCATTGTCATGTCGTTCGACCTGTGTTCCGAGCTGTCCGCCGACGGCCTCACGCCTTTCACGGCCGACCTTCTTCAGACCTTCTTCTACTGGTATCGGCGCAGCGCCGGATCGGAGGTGAGCGCGGCGCAGAGAGTTGATGGCCGCCGCACGGATAACGGATTCAGTGTCAGTGTGCGTGCCGGCGCGGACGGACAGATGGCTGTGGAGTGGAGCAGTGCCGCAGGAGCGACGGGCTACAGGCTCAGTGTGAGCGATAGTGGAACTGGACGCGACGTAGTCACACAGACTTTCGGCTCCGACTGCATGTCGTGCACTTTTGACGGACTTCAGCCGGAACGTACATACGACGTGCACGTGACGCCGTTGCGGCGATATGACAACATAGTGGCGGACATGGCTTCATGCACTGCCGGCATACGCCTTTGAAGGTCGCGTCTTGCGACTGTCGGCGTCTCGTGAGCGCGGTGTGAGACATTACGTGGAATGAAAACAGATTATAAACCTAAGATATGAGAAAATTATTCATGTTCCTTTTCCTGCTCCTGCCGCTCAGCGGTGTGGCGCAGCAGGTGGCACCTTTTAAAAACGGTGACCGTGTAGCATTCGTCGGAAACAGCATAACCGACGGCGGACACTATCATTCTTACATTTGGCTCTATTACATGACGCGCTTCCCCTGGATGCGTATGCAGATGTTCAACTGCGGTGTTGGCGGCGACACGGCCCTCGAAATACTGCGCCGTATCGACCACGACGTGTTCGCCAAGAAGCCGACCGTGCTCACACTGACGTTCGGTATGAACGACAGTGGATACTTCGAGTACAACGGAGACAATCCTCAGGCGTTTGCCGACAGCAAGGTTTCGGAGTCGCGTCATAACTTTCTCGAGATAGAGAAGAAACTGAAGGCGCATCCGTCGGTGCGCAAGGTGATGATTGGTACGTCGCCCTACGACCAGACATCGCGGTTCAACAACGACATATTCAGGCGCAAGAACGACGCCATGCGACGCATCATAGCCTTTCAGGACTCGGCTGCGCAGGCCAACAATTGGGAGTTTCTTGACTTCAATGCTCCCATGTGTGCCGTCAATGCACGTTTCCAGGCCGTTGACTCCACGTTCACTTTGTGCGGCAACGACCGCGTACATCCCGACAACGATGGCCACATGTTCATGGCATATCTCTTCCTGAAGGCTCAGGGTATGGCCGGAAAGAAGGTGGCTGAGGTGTCGGTGGATGCCGCCCGGAGCAAGGTGTTGACTGCCGGCAACTGCAAGGTTACAGGATTGAAGGTGAAGGATGGCAAGGTGACGTTCGACTATCTGGCGCGCTCTCTGCCTTATCCACTCGACACGGTGGCGCATGGTTGGGGCTTCACCCGTCCGCAGTCGCGCATCACTAAGATTGTTCCTGAGTTCATGAAAGAGATGAACAGCGAGCTGCTCACCGTGAGCGGACTGTCCGGCAACCACCTGCTCACCATCGACGGTGAGCCTATCGACACGCTCACTGCCGGCGAACTCGCAGCCGGAGTGAATCTGGCCGATTACCGCTACACACCGCAATATCGTCAGGCTCTGGCCATCATGAACCTCAACGAAGAGCGTTGGGAGATAGAGCGACGCTTCCGCGACTACGCATGGCTGCAATACAACTTCTTCATGAAGCGCGGTATGCTCGAGGCAAACGACGAACGTGCCGCCCGCACTTTCCGCGAAGGACAGAAGAACGACGCCTGGGTGGCAGCCAAGCGGGATTTATACAATAGGATGATACACAAGGAAGTGCGCGACATGTACACGCGCCAGATGGACATGATTGTCGATCGTATATACGAGATAAACCGACCGTTGAAGCGCCGTATAGAGCTTCTTCCGGTGGAATAAGAATAAAAAAGCGGGACATCCGCAAGACTTTCTCCGCGTGGAGAGGTCTTTTCCGGATGTCCCGTATTCTGTTTCTGTGCGACAGTATGCTTAGATCACTGCGTCTGTGGCGGTCATCTGCTCCAGCGAACCTTCCTTCACCTGAATGCAGATGTAGCTCACTGCGCTGTCGGCCGCTGCTGCCAGCTGTCTCTTAACGCTCGGAGCAACGCGCAACCAGTCGCCTGCTTTCAGCTCCACGGGCTCGCCGTCGAGAGTCATTACGGCCTTACCGCTGAGCACACCGTATATCTCCTCGTTCTGTTTGTGGCTGTGAACGAACGGTACCGACGCTCCTGCCGGCATGTTGTTGATTGATATTTCCGCGCCTGTGAGTCCCAGTTTGTCGTGCAGTTCGGTTCTCGGTGCATCGCTTACTGACAGTTTCTGATATTTATCCATGATTGTTCGTTTTAATATTGTTATACTTATTGTTTCTTTACGGCCGCAAAATTACTTAATGCTTTGCAGCCCTGCAAGACGTTACATCGTGGAAACAAAGTATCTTTTCGGAAACTGTTGTTGATTATCAGTAACTTACACGTTACATGTTTATGTATTATTAAGATTTTGCCGAAGCCCTTTTCTGCTTCGCCGCACGGTCGCGCAGTATGTCCTCCATGTTCTTTATGGCCCACTCTGTCAGCGGTTGCATGGCCTCGAGCATATCCAATCCCCGGCCGGTGAGCGTGTATTCCACTCTCGGCGGTATCTCCGGATAGGCGGTGCGGCACACTATTCCGTCCTCCTCAAGCGTCTTGAGCGATGCCGACAGCATCTTAGGCGTGGCGTCGCCGATGGCGTTTCGCAGTTCGGTGAAGCGCATCGGCGACTTCTGCGACAGCGCGTGCAGCACCAGCATCGACCATTTGTCGCTCACCCTTGCCAGTATGTTTCTTATCGGGCAGTCGGGATATATGGCGTTGCAGGCCTCCTTATATGTTTTCAGATTTACGTTTTTGTTCGTCATATCTGCAAAGATAGCGTTTTTTTCGTAAACGACGAATGTTGCTGTGTCAGTATTGCCGCTGTCCGTTCGTCTTCCGTCCGCTCGTCGTTATTGGGTATATGCTCTGCTCGCAGTGTAGAGCATGTATGAAGAACTGTCATATATTGATAAGTCACAATGAGGAAAATAATGATAAAAAACAGGTAAAAAACATCTTTTCAGTAAGCGAAAACACCGTATTATTTGTTATATTTGCAGTTATAAATAACTAATTTATGAAAACAAAATCTATTTTGCTATTATCAGCCATTGCAGCACTCTTCATCGGAACTGCAAATATGGCGCAGGCGGCCGTAGGAGGTCTTACGCGCTACGTCAATCAGTATATAGGCACGGGAGGCCACGGCCATGTGTTTCTCGGTGCCAATGTTCCTTTCGGACTCGTACAGCTTGGTCCTACACAGATAACCCGTGGATGGGACTGGTGCTCCGGATATCATTACAGCGACTCTGTTCTGATAGGCTTCGGACACATGCATCTCAGCGGCACCGGTATAGGAGACCTTGGCGATATAGCCTTGCTGCCGATATCCAATGCCTCACAGCGTCAGCTCATATTCTCACATTCCAACGAGAGTGTTAAGCCCGGCTACTACTCGGTGAAGCTCACCAATCCGAATGTCAAGGTAGAACTTACCGCCACACAGCGCGTGGGCTTCCACCGTTACACCTTCGACGGCAACAGCGGCAAGGCTTTGATGCGCCTCGACCTGGTGCAGGGCATCGGATGGGACAAGATGAGCGACTGCCTGCTGACACAGGACAGCCCGACACGTATCACCGGATTCAGACGCTCTGAAGGATGGGCTAAGGACCAACGCATATATTTTGTGATGGACTTCTCGAAGCCGGTGACGATGGAGAACCGCGACAGCACAGGCATAGCCATATTCTCAGTGGAGAAAGGTGAGCCGTTGCTCGTGAAGGTAGCACTCTCGCCTGTAGATATAGACAAGGCCAAACTGAACATGCAGACCGAACTGCCCGGCTGGGATTTCGACGCTACCGTCAAGGCTGCCGACGACGCCTGGAACAAACAGCTCAGCCGAATCGTGCTGACCGACAATAACGACAAGCGCAAGGAAATATTCTATACGGCGATGTATCACCTTATGACCGCTCCGTCGCTCTTCTGCGATGTAGATGGCGCATACCGTGGTGCTGACGGCAAGGTGTATAAAGGCGACTTCAAGAACTATACAACCTTCTCGCTCTGGGACACTTACCGTGCCGCTCATCCGCTTTATACGCTTGTATTCCCGGATATGCAGAGCGACTTCGCCGAGACATTCCTGCACATCTTCGACCAGCAGGGCAAACTGCCGGTATGGCATCTCATGGGTTGCGAGACCGACTGCATGGTGGGCAATCCCGGTATTCCGGTTTTGGCAGACCTCGTGCTCAAAGGATTCGTAAAGGACAAGGAGCATGCTTTCAATGCCATGAAGACCTCGGCAATGCTCGACGAACGTTCGCTCGGACTGCTCAAGCAGTATGGCTACATTCCTTATGACAAGGAACCGACCAACGAGACCGTGGCAAAGGCTTTGGAATATTGTCTGGCAGATGCCGGCGTGGCAAAGACAGCGAAACTGCTCGGCAAGACCGACGACTACAACTATTTCCTCAACCGCAGCCGCTCTTATGCCAAGTATTTCGACAAGCAGACCGGATTCATGCGCGCCCTTTCGTCTGACGGAAAGTTCCGTACGCCGTTCGATCCTATTGAGGCCGCACACCGCGTGAACGACTATACAGAGGGCAACGCATGGCAATATACATGGCTCGTGCCGCACGATGTCCACGGACTTGTGAATCTCTTCGGCAGCGAAAAGAAGTTCGTCACCAAGCTCGATTCACTCTTCGTGGTCGAGGGCGACCTCGGCGAGAACGCCTCACCGGACATCAGCGGACTTGTAGGACAGTATGCTCACGGCAACGAACCGAGCCATCACGTCATTTATATGTACAACTATGTGGGTCAGCCATGGAAAGCTGCTCCGCTGCTCCGTAAGATGATGAACGAGATGTATTTCAATGAGCCCGACGGACTTTGCGGCAACGAGGACGTAGGACAGATGTCGGCATGGTATATACTTTCCACCGTCGGCCTCTATCAGGTTGATCCTTCAGGCGGACGCTACATCATAGGCTCTCCGCTCTTCAACCGTGCCGACCTCAATGTAGGCAACGGCAAGACCTTCAGCATTGTGGCACGCAACAACAGCGACCGCAACATCTACGTGCAGAAAGCTTATCTCAACGGACGCGAATACAAGAAGTCGTACATCGACTTCGCCGACATCAAGGCAGGTGGCAAGCTCGAACTCGTGATGGGCAGCAAACCGTCGAAGTGGGGAACCAAGACAGCCGACCGTCCATGATGTTAAGGTGTGAGTAGGAAAAAGGAATAAAGAATTCATAGAAAACAAAATAGAAAGGTAAAGCGATATGAAAATGAATTTGAGTTCGCAAATCGTCCTGAACAATGTTCCCGAACAGTTCTACCGTCCCCGCACGGCAGTAGAACGCTCGGAGATGACGAGATGCGAGAAAATAAGCACGGAGATATTCTCCAAGGCCGAGGAAGGCGTTACGCTTATTGCCGACACCATCGAGGCCGAAATGAAACGTTGCAAGGCCGAAGGCCGCAACTGTGTGCTCGGACTGGGCACCGGACAGTCGCTCGCCTCAGTTTATGCCGAGCTTGTCCGCCGTCATGAGGAGTGCGGACTGAGCTTCGCCAACGTTACGGTGTTCAACGCTTACGAGTATTTCCCGTTGAGTCCTGAAAGCACACACAGCAGTCTGGGACAGCTCCGCAAATATATTCTCGACCACGTGGACATAAAGCCAGAGAACATATTCTCGCCCGACGGCACGATAGCCCAGGACGAGGTGCTGCACCACTGTCGTCAGTATGAGCAGCTGATAAAGGACCAGGGCGGCATAGACATAATGCTGCTGGGCATCGGACGTATGGGCAACATCGCCACAAACGAGCCGGGAAGCGCGATTACTTCAACGTCGCGCATAATACTTATCGACTCAACATCGCGTGAGGAGATGACTCTCAGCTTTGGCTCTCAGGAGCCTGTGCCGCCGTGTTCAATAACAATGGGAATAAGCACGATACTTTCGGCACGCAAGGTGTTCCTCACAGCGTGGGGCGACGACAAGGCCGACATCATACAGAAGACCGTTGAAGGACACATCACCGACGCCATTCCGGCTTCGTTCCTTCAGACACATAACGATGCGAAGGTGGTCATCGACCTGGCAGCCGCCGCTAAACTGACACGTATCATCCACCCGTGGCTCGTCACAAACTGCGAATGGACCGACAAGCTGATACGCTCGGCGCTGGTATGGTTGTGCGGCGTGACAGGCAAACCTATCCTGAAGCTCACCAACAAAGACTACAACGAGAACGGTCTGAGCGAGCTGCTCGCGCTGTTCGGATCGGCATACAACGCCAACATAAAGATCTTCAACGACCTGCAACACACCATCACCGGATGGCCGGGAGGCAAGCCCAACGCCGACGACACATACCGTCCGGAACGCGCCAATCCTTATCCGAAGCGCGTGATCGTGTTCTCGCCCCATCCCGATGACGACGTTATATCGATGGGCGGAACGGTGAACAGACTGGTGAAGCAGGGTCACGACGTGCACGTGGCATACGAGACGAGCGGCAACATTGCCGTGGGCGATGAGGAGGTGACACGTTTCATGCACTTCATCAATGGTTTCAACCAGCTCTTTGCCAACGATGCCGACCAGGTGATAAGAAACAAGTATGAGGAGATAAAGGCGTTCCTTGCCAACAAGAAGCAGGGCGACTGCGACACGCGCGACATCCTCACCATCAAGGGACTTATCCGCCGTGGCGAGGCACGCACGGCATGCACCTACAACCACATACCTCTCGACCACGTTCATTTCCTCGACCTGCCGTTCTACGAGTCGGGTAAGATAGAGAAACTGCCTATGTCGGAAAGGGATGTGAACATCGTGCGCAAGCTCATCAGCGACATAAAGCCTCACCAGATATACGTGGCCGGCGACCTTGCCGACCCGCACGGCACTCACCGTAAGTGCACTGACGCCGTGCTTGCAGCCATCGACATGGAGAAGGAGGCAGGCGCAGAGTGGCTGAAAGACTGCCGTATATGGATGTACCGCGGCGCGTGGGCAGAGTGGGAGATAGAGAACATCGAGATGTGCGTGCCCATGAGCCCTGAGGAACTCCGCGCAAAGCGTAACAGCATCCTGAAGCATCAGTCGCAGATGGAGAGCGCTCCGTTCCTCGGCGACGACGAACGTCTGTTCTGGCAGCGTGCCGAAGACCGCAACCGCGCCACTGCACGGCTGTACGACAAGCTGGGTCTGGCATGCTATGAGGCAATGGAGGCTTTCGTGGAATACAAACCGTGATAAAGCAAAATAGATGATAAAGGCGTTTCCTGCGCCGTATATGATAAGGGCCGCGAACCGTTCTTGCGTGATGCAGACAGGTTCACGGCCCTTTCTTTATGCTCCTGTCTGTCTTGTCGCTTAGGCAAAGCGTTCTTTTTTTATATAATATATCAAAGTCTTTAGGGGGAAACTTGCGGGACTGACTTACGATTTTTCTTGACAATATTTTGACAAAATATTTCGCAACTATATACTTTATTGTACCAACGGTTTTGTATAATTAGGATTTGCTCTTTTCAAGAGTAGAACTTACTTTTCAGTTACAAAGCCGTTGGTATTTTCCTTTTTCCAAAACAGAAAGTTCTTTTTTCCTTTCTCCCATTCAAACCTCACAAGAAACTCATTCACCACATCCGTCTCGTAAATTATCACCTTTCCCATACCCACCTCAATTTCCTTAACCAATTTACAAGTATCAAGGTAAGACAGAACTTCACCCCATATCTCGCTGTCATAGTCCGCAGTATAGGAAATATCGTTATTGCCGTAGTGTTCTTTGAGGATATCACGGAGTTCGGAATTTCCTATCTTGTCAGATGTGCATGAAGATATAGGGTGGAGTTCTACGGATTCTGTAAGGGTTTTCATATTCTATTGGATTTTATAGAATATGTATTCTTAATTCATGTAATGGTATATTCATTGGAAGAAGCAAAAACTATCTTCCAATTTAAAGTAGTATTTATATTAAATAAATCTGAATGTACTAAGTAAGACATAAGCCTTAACGTATTGTTACCCCTTGTAATTGCTGTAACATATACATCATTATGAGCTTTTACAATAACATTTTTTGTCCTATTTTCATAGTTCCATTTCCAATAAGTTAATCCATTCCATGTTCCTATAGAGTCTGGCTGTATGCCATCATTTTCAATGGAAAACTCATCAGTAAGGTCAATATCCCATAACAATGCGCATCCTAAGTTTTTACATAATTCATCTGTTGTACTTTCTGAAATTAAATCTAACATCTCCGAGTATGTGATACATTTATTAGAAGGAAGATTAGAAGAAACTTTAAGTAATGATGTTGCATCAGTAACGGTTGCAATTTTTTCCATATATGTAGATCTTAAAAATGAAAAAGAATAAATTGAGATATTAAATTATACAGAAACCGAACACATCTAATTTCACAAAATCAAAAAAATGCACGCACTAATGAAAATTTAACATTTGAAATGCAAATTCCGTCCGATTGCGAGTATAATTCTCAAAACAAATAAATCGAGAATTATTCTATGACAACATTCCACACATTACTCCAGATGATGGATACGCTGCATACCGAAGAGGATTGCAGGGTATATCTGGAGAATATGCGCTGGAATGGAAAGCCAATCTGTCCGCATTGCGGCTCTATTTCCGAACACCACTACAAACTCACCCAAAACGGAGAGTTCAAAGGATTGTACAAGTGTAAGGACTGCCGTTGCAGATTTACAGTGAGACAAGGAACAATGTTTGAAGGGTCAAACCTACCGCTCAAAAAGTGGTTCTATGCGATTTATCTGTTCCTATCACATAAGAAAGGCATAAGCAGTTGTCAACTCGCGAAAGATATAGGTGTTACCCAAAAGACAGCATGGTTCATGTTACACCGTATCCGCCATAATGTGAGGGACGACGACGCACACTTCGACGACATGACACAGATGGATGAAACCTACATGGGAGACAAGACACGTCACCACGGAAAAGGAACACAAGGACGTTCTTTGAAAGACAAGACACCTATATTCGGTATGGTATCTGACGGTCTTGTGTACGCCCAAGTAGTTCCGAACGTTCAAAGAAAAACGCTGTTCCCTATTATTAAGGAGAAAGTACGCAAAGGCTCAACCGTCATAACGGACGACCTGAATGTCTATGACACGTTGTATGAGAACTATGAACACAAGACAATTCCACATGGCAGGCATATCTATGCGGTGGACGGCTATCATACGAACTCAATAGAGGGATTTTGGAGTCAGATTAAAAGAGGCATAAAAGGCATTTATCACCTCGCAAGTCGGAAGCATTTGCAGAAGTATTGCAAGGAATTTGTATTCAGATACAATACACGGAAACAGACAGATGCAGACCGTTTCAACGATTTCTTGCGAAGTTTTACGGAACGTCTGTACTACGGTGAACTTCTGATGAAACCCGAATGGAGGGTTATCGGATTATAAAAAACTACACGGACAATCAAATCCAATCATGTACGTTCATGGTTGGATTTTTTATGCTTATAACTTATATATGTAGGGCTTTGTTCCTAAATTTGTTCGGCAGTCTGCGAATTGTCTCGAATTTCTTTGGCTAATCCGTTCTTTTTCTTTAGTTTTGTAACCGAACCAAAGTAAAAAGGATGTTAGAAACAGACATAAGAAATTAAAAGACATATTGCAAGCGACTTGTAGACAAGTTATTTGGCTTTAGTAAATCTGGTAAATTGAAAACAGCCCCGAATAATAAGTCGAAAGGTAGGTTTGTACCCTGCAAAGGGCGCAGACTGCTTTTCCTTATTTGGGCTAAGGGTTTTACCAGAACCTACTAAAGCAGATGAGCGAAAAGACGAGGCTGTGTCCTTTTTCTTTTGCTCCGTTTGCGGAGGAACAAAATGGTATAAACCTTAAAAGCTCAACAATATGGATTACAAATTGGAATATATGGAACGTCTGTTTGCCAAGATAAGCAAGAAAAAGACGGAGTCCTACGTGATAAGCCGAATATGGCATCAGCTGGACGATGACCGTGTGAAGTTTGTCGTACAGCAATATATCAGAAGAACACAAGACAAGTATGCGCTTGCAGACTTGTATCTCCCTCAACTCAATATCTTCATCGAAATCAACGAACCTTTCCACAAGAACAACGTGGAGGTTGACAAAATCCGCAATGAGGAAATTCTAAGTGTCACACACTCCAAACCTATTATTATAGATTGTGATAACGACATTCAAGAAATCCACCGTCAGGTGACGGATGTTGTACAGCTCATCAAACAACGCATTTCGGAACTCGGCGACAGCTTCAAGCCGTGGGATGATGCAAGTACGCTCACCGTGGAATATCACCGAAACAAAGGTTATCTGAAAGTGGAGGATAACGAATGTCTGCGTACCACGGAAGAGGTTGCAGAGGTGTTCGGCACTAAAGCCAAACACCGCGGTTTTCTGCGTGCTTCGGGTGCTGCCGTGCCAAACAAGAAACACGAAATTGTCTGGTGGCCGAATACGGAACATCGCCTTTGGCACAATGAGCTTTCGGATGACGGAATGTTTATCTATGAATATCCGAAAGTGGAGGACAAGCGTGCGGCACATCTGAAACAATGGCTTTCCGCTCCCGAAGAAACAAGAATAACATTCCTGCGGTACAAGGATGATTTAGGCTTCTGTTTCTACCGCTTTGTAGGAGTGTTCCGACTTAACAGGGAGAAATCTGAACAAGAAAACAAATGTGTCTGGGAACGTGTATCGGATACTTATCAACTTAACATCCAACCTCATGAGTAAAGAATACTACAAGAAACGAATAATAGACCTTCGAGCTTCGATAGCTAAGGAACGTGAAGCCAAGAAAAAGGACAATGCCTATTATGCGGACTTGATAAAAAGGGCTTCTTCTCCATCAAGCAAGGCCAACTATCGTAAATCCAAGGTTGACAGAGCCGCTTCTCATGACAGGCGTATAGAAAGCCTTAAACGGGATATTGAGAGTGCGAAAGCCTCTCTGAAAAGGAGTAAATAAACAATCTAAAACATAGCATCAATGGGAATCATAAACAATTTAATCAACTCATTAAAAGATAATTTTACTATGGCAGAATTTAGCATTAACGGCCGTATGACGGTCAAGAGTCTGAGAAAACAATTCAAAGACACATTCGGCGCAAGTCTGCGTGTGTACAAAGGAGCTAAATTTGCTCCGGAAGATGCAACCCTGGCATCTATCCGCAGTGGTGAGAACATAAAGGGCGGAGAGCTTGTATGCAAGGGTAATCTGCAAGTCGGCAATTTTGAAGCCAAAATGAAAGAGATGTTTGGGATAACCGTGAAAGTGGCAAATCCCGATAACACCAAATTGGCAAGCAGCAATATGACTATCGCGGCGGCAGGACGCGAAGCGGTGGCAACCGACAATTGGAGCAATGAACAACTGCAATGCTATTTCTGGGACACATTGCAAGATTTGCTGATAGCCAAAGGATATGGCATTGAAAAGAAAGACTTTACGAAAGATGTTGAAGACTACTATAAAAGTAGCCGATATAAACGTTACGGCATCACTTTCAACATCTATCGGACGAAGAAAAAGAAAGATGTTACATTCACAATTTATGCGTTAGAAAAATATGTTTACGGCATAAGATATAGTGGCGATGTGGCCAAAGACAAAGTATTGGAAGATGCGATAGATGGCGTAGATCCATTGATTTGTCTAAATGAAAATTGGGCAGGTTTTGGTGGTCCATCTCCCCGCAATGAACTGAACTTCAAGAAAATGGATTCGGAGGGAATTGGCAAATTGAAAAATCCGACCGCCCGTACTGCATTCATGAATGGCGTTGCCAATGAAATAGACACTTTGATAAAGAAATTGGTGGAATCATTTAAAAAGAAAGTATTGTGATGTAGCCTATGGGACTTGGTAATTGGGGATGTTTAGGTATCATCCTATATCTGTGCAGAGGACTTTTATATGTCTTATTTTGGGGATTAGTTGCCTTTATTTGCTATGCATTAGTGCATTGGATATTATGAAAATACGTGGATTAAGTTTCTCTTGGAAAAGAGCGGTTGGCATAACGGCAGCCAAACAAAAAATTAGCCGAAAAACTGGAATACCTACAACCAGGCAAGGCTTGGAAAGAAAAGTAGGAAAGTTTGTACTTGACTCTATTTTCGGAAAGAAAAGAAAATAAGTTGTCAATGTTTTTGTAAAACAGCGGGAAGGAGACTTCTTCGCTGTTTTTGTGTAATTAGTTTTCAGACATACTGTACTATTATTGCGAATTGATAAAACATAATAATGTATGAGTAAGATAGCAACTGAATCTGATGTGTTTCAAATAACAGGTGTACAATATAGTGGTTATGGCAATAAATGTGTTACTAAGTCACGAGTGGAAGAAATGAATGCAAAAGTATCAGGGAATTATGATGATAATCAACTGGTACAATTAGATGATATATCTGCGAATGGTGCAAGATATAGATGTTTTAATGTTTGGAATATCAAAAAATACTTTCCAAATCTAAATCCAACTAATCTAATGGCTGCTATTTGGGATGGAACGTCTTATGCAAATATTGTTGTGAATTGTACAGACCAAGGTCTTTATACAAAAAATGCCATATTTAGGTATGGTATTGAATCACAGTATTCTGATTATTATGATAATGATATGGTTACATTCATATTAAATACTAATCAAGAATATGAGTTAGAAATTGGATATTGTAATGCTGACGGTGAAGGTAAATATAAGAATAGGGTTACAGCTATGAGTACAATTTCAGCATTACTTATGGCTGGTGGTAATTGGGTTGGTGTATGGTTTTGTAATACATATAGTGCAATAAATCCAGGTGTACTTGAATTAGGGGATGGAGCTTTTGATAAAAATTACAATCAATTTCCCGCAATATCTTATGGAGGAAAAACGTATTCTAATCCATTTGATGAACCTATATATGCACCTTAAACTCCTGATAATGCTTTAATCAACAAGGGTGACATCTTTTTAAGGATATGTCACCCTTGTTTTTTGGGGGGATAGCTTTTGAGATAAAATCGTAATTATACAAAACCGCTGGTACAATAAAGTATATAGTTGCGAAATATTTTCGCAAAAGAGATGTAAAGGAATGTTAAAACATACAGAATAAAGGATATTCAGTATAATACCGCTTTTTGATATACCCTGTATCATAGTCCGAAAAAGTACGTTCGGCGTTCCGATAATGCCCATTTCATCATGCAATAAAGCCTATTTCATAGGCCGAAAAGCACCATATCGCACCCTGAAATAGGCCATTTCGCAAGCCGATATGGTGCTTTTTGCGATGCGATGAAATGTCCTTAAAATATAAATCGTTGATATTCAATGTTTTGTATAAACCTTTCATAATCCGCGTATTTGCGTTCGAAGACGACTCAGTCCGCAGATACGCGCTTATTTTTCGGGGTATATAAGGAAACTCAGAGCGAAAAACCGGAATACGGTTACAAATTGAAAGTGGACTATGTTGTTCTTGTTCGGACATACGAAAACAACGCTTATCAAGCATTTAAACCGGAGCTTTTTACAGAAACCAATCACCGTCGGTTTTTCTATTGGTTCGTTCTGCGGCGGGCTAAATATGATACGGGTTTCTTATATCATCCATACCATTTCTTATCACAGCTTCTGTACATACATAAAAACAAGCCGTGACAGCCTTTTGGGTTGCTGTCACGGCCTTGACGCATCGCGGTGCGCCTTGCAGATGTCTGTAAGTTATCCTGTGGGGCGGAGTCCCTTGTCATGCATCATTCTGCTTCTTTCACCACGTAATAGAGCACGTTGGCAGCGTGCACGTCGGCGGTGCCGTCGCTGAATAGTCCTGTGCGTGCCGGAGCATTGCTCTTGAGGCTCACCGTGGCAAGCTCGCGGTTGTCGGCAAACACGTGTATCGTCTTTCCACGGCGGTCGATGCGCAGCTGGCATGTGGCCGCGAAGTCGCGGCCGGTCTTTATTCGGTAGGTGTTGTGTCCGTAGTCGCGCGGGTTCTTGTTTATCAGTCTAAGTCCGCGGGTGCATACCGGTGCGAACGTGATCTTCTGCCAATCGGGATGTCCCGAGTCCTCGGTCTCGTATTCAATCTTGCGCCAGGTGTCGCCGTCGAGCCAGTAGAAGTCTATCTGCGAAGCCACGTCTGTGCGGAACCTGCGCTTCGCCTGCAGGTTCAGACTGAGGTCGCGGGCGTATGAGTTGTTGCCCGGGGCGAGCCGTGGCAGCAGTATGGAGCTTACATAAGTGTCGCTGTCGAAGCGGTATTGCTTCTCGAAGCTGTCTGAATATTTCACGTCAGGATAGTGTATCTCGGTGCGCGCCAGCGGCGTCTCGCTCGTGGTTGTCTTGCCTTTCACGCAGTTCTCGGTTAATAGCATGCGGCGCACGGCGTCTATTGTAACCTGCACGTAGTTCTTCTCGTCCTGCCATGCGGCATATACACCGTAGCGTCCGCGGTCGGGCGTGGCGTTGTCCAGCTGCACGCTTATCTCGTAGCTTGTCGCCGCGTCGCCCTTGAGCACGTCTGCCTGACCCAGCTTCAGTCCGCCGGCGTCTGCCGTCAGTCCTTCCCATCCGCTGAAGTGACGGCCGTATTCGTCGTATCCGTCGTTGTAGGACAAATATTCCACCGTGCCCGACACGTCCACTGCGCGGTTGTCCTTATCCACATTCTCGTGGTCGCACACCAGCACATTGTCTATCCATACGGTCAGAATGTCGTGGTTGCGCTCTATGCGCCACACGTGACCGGCGTCCTTGCTCATCTGCGATGGCAGGCCGATGCGTCTGCCTCCTATGCTCACGGCCTGGTCGGAAGAGTGTGCGGCGAACGTCACCTCAAGCAGATAGGCGTCGCTTACGCTCACACCGTCGAGACTCGTTCCCGCATGTTGGGGCATGGCCGGGACGGGATGGAAACCTTCGGTGTCGGGCGACGTTATGCCGTCCACGTAGAGGCGGCCGCCCGTGAAGTGTATCCGGTCGATGTGCTGACTGCGTTTCCACGCCTTGTTAGCCATGTACACGAGCCACCATTCCCAGCCGTTGGGACCGCGCACGATGCTCGGCTGGCCCGGCGTGAGCATCAGGTCGCCTGCCTTGGCGTCGGCCATGTCGTAGAGAGCGAGCGCCACGAGCTGCGAGTTCTTGCCCGCACGCTTCACGGTTATGATGTTCTCGCCCTTCCTCACCAGCTTGTTGTCTATCGGTATAAGGCGGTAGTCGGCCTTCGAGCCCGCGTTCACCACGTGGCCGTTGAGCGCCACCTCGCATCCGCCGCGCTGTGCCAGCTTCAGATAAGGGCGGTTCTTTATGGCGTGGTCGATGTCGAATCTTATTGTGTCGGCGTCGAGATTCACCGGATTGAAGGTGCCGTTGCCATAGACAATCAGGTCGGTGTTGTCGTTGTCGAGTGGTTCTGTGTCAGGTCCTACTACGGGCCACGGATACTTTCCGCCCGGTCCGAAACCCATGGGCGAGGCCGCCTCGCATACGCCGAGCCTGTAGTTGCCGTATTCGGGAGCCGTGTGGTTGGCGTTATACATCATGTAGTAGCGTCCGCGGTATTTTATTACGAAAGGTCCTTCAGCCACACGGTTGTCCATCGTCTCCCACGTTTCTGGCTGCGAGCTGAACTGCTGCACGGCGTCGCCGGCGAAAGAGAAGTCGCTGTTCATGAGCCGTGTCCAGATGGTGTTGCCGTCGGTGAACTTCACCATATACAGATATAGCCGTCCGTCCTCGTCGCAGAACACCTGCGGGTCGATGCGGTTCTCGAACCACTGGTCCTTGCGCACCTCCTCGAACGGGCCGTTTATGGTGGGCGATGTGGCGTGTGTGATGTGCACTATGTGGCGGTCGTCTCCCCAGTAATTCACGCTGAACAGCAGGTGGAACAGACCGCCGCTGTAGGTTATGTCGTCGGCGTGCACCTGATTGTTGCCGGCTCCTGTGCCGTGGGTCCAGTCGTTGTCGAGGTCGAACACGTGTATGCGCTTGTTCCAGTCGGTCAGATTGTCGCTCACGAAGAAGTCGCCATAGGTCGCCACTCCGCCGAGATAGTATTTCCCGGCATATTTTATCACTCCGGCATCGGCAATGCCTTCGAGCACGGGATTGCTCACGTTCTGTGCTCCGGCCGCCGTAACGCATAGCGCGGCAAAGGCCGCCGCCGCGGTTTTCAGTAGGTTCTCGGGTTTCATTCTCATAACGCAGAGATTTTTATATGTTTATAATCATGTTTGTGTATCATTTTTATCCGGCTCCGCCATTTTCTCCGTCGTCCGTCGGACTCTTGCCCGAAGCCAGCAGCCACTCGGTGGGGCTTGTGCCGAAATGTTTCTTGAATGTCTTTGAGAAGTAGTTAGGGTCGGAGAAACCGGTACGGTAGGCAGTCTCTGAAACGTTGTAGCCTTCGCGCAGCAGGCGGCAGGCCATGTCGAGACGTTTCTTTCTTATGTAGTCGCCGGTTGACATGCCCATGAGGTTTTTCATCTTTATGTGCAGCAGCGACCGGCTTATGCCCAGTCCGGAAGTTATGTCGCCGACGGAGAAATCGTTGTTGGATATGTTGTCCTCTACTATCTTTCTCATCTTTCCGATGAACTCCTTGTCGAGCATGCTCAGCTGTGACGACTCTATGTCGGCGCTGTCCGACTCGGCTATCTCGCTGCGCATGGCGTTCTGCAACGATATTATGTTCTTCACCTGAAGCTCGAGTATGTGCGGGTCGAACGGCTTCTGCACGTAGGCTTCCGCACCGCTCTCATATCCGCTCATCACGTCGTTGCTCTGTCCTTTGGCCGTGAGAAGTATCACGGGGATGTGTGATGTCGCCATGTCGCCCTTGAGAGTGCGGCACAGCTCAATGCCGTCCATGACAGGCATCATGATGTCTGATATGACAAGCTGCACAGACTCGTTTCTCGCTATCTCCAGGGCGTCGGCGCCGTTGGCAGCAGTAAAGATATTATAATTTTTCGAGAAATAGTCCTTCAGGAAGGAAATCAATTCCTTGTTGTCGTCAACAAGCAGGATGGACATCTTGTGTTTGTCAGCCACATCGGTCTTAGGCTCGTCGGCCTCTTCGCCTATCTCTTTGACTGCCGAGAGCTTGTATTGTGACAGCGGAACAATCACCTTGTCGTCGCTGATGAGGCACGCGGGGTCGAAATTGCGGCTCTCGACGTTCAGCTCCACCGTGAATGTGGCTCCGTGGCCCGGTTCGCTCTCCACGCTTACGGTGCCCTTGTGTATCTCAGCCATTCGTTTCACGAGCGCCAGACCTACGCCCCATCCGCTGCTGTTCATGTTGTATCCGCGCTTGGTCTGGTAGTATTTGTTGAATATGTTTGCCTGTTCTTCTTTCGCTATGCCTATGCCTGTGTCTGCAACCACTATTTGCAGATATCTGTTGGTCTCGTTTCCTTTGTTGATGATGCGTGCCTTCACGGCTATCTTTCCGCCCTGAGGCGTGAACTTCATGGCGTTGGATAGCAGGTTGCTGATGATTCTTTCGACGTATGAAGGCGAGAACCACACATCCTCTCCGTTGTCCTCGCAGTCGCTTGTGAGCGTCTTCTTCTTTTCCTCGGCTATGTGACAGTAGGGCGCGATAAGGTTTTCGATGAAGGCGAGCGGGTTTCCGCGTTGTATGTAGAAGGGAAAATTGTTTGTCTCAATCTGGTTGAATGTTACCAGTTCGCCGATGAGCGTCTCCATCTTTCCGGCGTTCTTTATTGCAAGGTCGAGATGCTTACCCGACTCTTCGCTCAGTTCCTTGCGCGGAATGCTTTTTCAGCGGTGCCACGATGAGCGACAGGGGCGTGCGCAGCTCATGGGATACGGTGGTGAAGAAATCGAATTTGGCACGGTCTATCTCCTCTATTTTCTTCTTCTCCATGTTCGCCATCTTCACCTCGTTCTTTTCCTTCAGTCTCATTGAGAAGAATGACCAGATGGCAATTCCTCCTATACATGTCAGTATGGTGTAGATAAGGTAAGCCCATCCAGAACGCCAGAACGGAGGCTCGACTATAATCTCGATGACTTTCTCCGGATTGCGTTCCCATCCTTTGTCAGAGTTGTTGGCGCGTATGTGCAGCTTGTATTTACCCGGAGGAAGATTGTATCCGGAGAACTTACGGCCCGACCCTACGTCGTGCCAGTCTTTGTCCATACCCTCAAGATATATCTGATATTCTATCGAGTTGGTGTTTCCCGGCATTATGACACCATACTCGATGCTGAAATTTCGGGCCTGTCCGTAAGACAGTCTCAGGCAAGACGTCTTGTCGAGTTGTTCTGTGAGAGGCGTGTCTTTGGTCGAGGCGTTCATCTCCACATTGTTAATGGTGAGTGTCTTGAGATGGACAATGAACGGCCGTGTGCCAGCCTTGACATTCCGCGGATTGAAACAGATGAGCCCGTCAACGGTGCCGAACATTATAGTACCGTTGCTTGTCAGCAATGAAGACGAGAAATTGAACTGATTGGTGGATAGTCCGTCTTCGGTAGTAAACTTGACGGTGCTGTTGTGTTTTTGCAGATACCGGAACAGTCCTTGGCTTGTACTTATCCAGAGATTGTTGTTCTTGTCTGCTATCACGCTGCATACGGTGCAGTTGGACGGGAAGATATTGTTGCTGAATGAGCCTATCTTTCCGTTCTTTGTGTTCATATATTGAAGTCCGTAATTGTTGGTTCCTATCCACAACCGTCCGTTCCGCTCGTAGAAAAGACAGGTGACGTAGTTGTCTTTCAGTCCGGAACGCTTGTTGTCGTCGGTCCAATGGGTCACTTTACCTGTCTTTGCGTCCACCTTGAAAAGTCCGTTGTGCGCGGTGCCTGCCCATAGATTGTCTTTGTCGTCGGTGATCATTGTATATACGAACACCTTGCCAAGCACATTATGTGCGAAACTCTTGAAGCTGTCGGTAGCGCCATCATAATATCGCAGTCCTAAGGTAGTGGCAACCCATAACCTTCCGTTGCGTTGTCTGATGATGGAAAATATGGAGTTGGCGGAGAATCCTTTGTTACATTCATACTTCTTCCACGCGCCTGTTTTCAGGTTATAACGGAACAGACCGTTACGGAATGTACCTATCCACATCTCGTTTGACAGGTTGTCGTATAGCAGACTGTGCACGTTTGTGCCGAGCTCGCGGATTTTATCAAACACGTGGAATGTTCCCGCGTTTGAGTCGTATATGTTTATTCCGTTGTCCTCGGTGGCTATCCAGTAAACGCCTTTTGCCGTCTCAACCATCGTGCGCGGAACCTTGCCTTTGATGCTTTGCGGAGTGAAACCGGGCTCGAAGCAGGTGAACGGGTCGTTGTTGTTGAGCATCACATCCACGCCACCGAAGTATGATCCTATCCAGATGTTGTTGTTATTGTCGTTTATGATGGCATAGATGGCGTTGTCGCTCAGCGAGTCTTGTGACAAAGGGTTGTGACGTAATATCTCAATCCGTCCGTCTGGATTGATTATCGTCACGCCTTTTTCAGTGCCGAGCCATATGCGTCCGGCCTTGTCCTCTGTTATCACTCTCACTGTTCCGTCCGACAACTCCGACGCAGGATATATCTTTTTCTGCCCGTTCTTCATGTTGATATACATCACACCTTTTCCGTTGCGTCCTATCCACAGCCTGTCTTTAGAATCGAACAGCATCTGGATTATGTCGTCCCAGCCGGTCATAAAGTCGGAGAAATATGAGCGGTTGATGTGGGTTATCCTCGTCATTGACGGATTGTAGTAGAATATAGAAGTGCTTGTCGCTACATAAAGATTGTTGTGTCTGTCGGTGGCAAGCGACAGGATATATCCCGATTCCAGCGCGGGATAGGTGGAAAAACGGTTGTTGTGCTCGTCGTATATGCTGAGTTGGTTGCCTCCGCATATTATTTTACCGTTGCGTGTCTCTATTATTGAAGACACATTGCCCTCAGGCTTCTGATATGGTTCGAAGTCGTCCGTTGCCGGACAATATCTGCACACTCCATCTTGTGTGCATACCCATATTCGTTTTTTGCTGTCAACAAACAGCTTGTATATGAAATTATGTATGAGTGAGCGTGGGTTCCCTTGTTCGTGAAAATAGGTTTTTATGCTGTATCCGTCGTATCGTGACAGTCCGTTGCGTGTGCCTATCCAGATATTTCCTTCCGCGTCTATGGCAAGCGCCTGTATCTGCTGATGAGGCAGTCCGTCCTTGCTGTTGATGTGACTGAACCGCATGTTGCTGGCACTGGTGTGTCCGAGTGTCATGAGAGACAGTAAGGCGATTATCAGGATGGTTCTCATGAATGTATTGTTGATGAGGTTATGGTTTCTGTTTGTGTGCGTTAAGATACTACGGCAGATGTTTTCTGTCGTAGTATCTTGTTTTATTAGACATTGATAAAAGAATTTTCAGAGCACTATCTTGCGGCTTACTACATTTCCGTCGGCAAGAGTCATTCTCACTATTGCGAATCCTTTATGTCCGACTTGTGTCAGGAAATTGAATCCGGGACGTCTCATCTTTGTAATGATGCGTCCGTCGGCTGAGCATAAGGTCATTTCTGTGACTTCACGCTCACTGCTCACCGAAATGGTATTGCCGTGTGTCCGCACACTTATATTCTCATCATCAGTGACGGAAATTCCCTTTATGTCGTCAGTTGTTTCGTCACCCGTAATTCTGAATTCCATGTATGTCCATGAAGCGTTGCGCTGCGCATCGGGTATGCGTTCTGTCTTTATGGTGGTTTCTTCTACGTCTTCCACTTCTATCGTAGCAGCCATGCGTTGACCTTTCGGTGCCTCGCTCTTGCCTAAAACACTCCAAGGCAGTGCGGCTTCTACAACATACGATGTGCCGGCAGACTTTACTTTCAGGTTTATCTGCGACGCGTCATCTGTTTTCCAGTTGCCGTCCTCGCCGTGCCAGGCCTGACAAACGGAATCACGTCTGAACGAGAAGCAATAGACACCTTTCTGTGGCGTCGTGGCCGAGACATCGTCGGCGTCTATCATCAGACGTACGTTGTCGGTGGTCTCTCCTTTCTTTACGTATGTGCGGTCGGAAACACGTGCAATGAAATACAGCGAATCCTCGTCGTGAGCAAAGTCGGCTATTATCTGTGTTCCGATTTGCGTACCGAGCTTTATCTGCGATGATGTGGAACGCATGTAGCCTTCGTCTCTCGACAGCACACCGTCGATAACGGGCTTTCCGTATGGAGCCTGTAGTAGTCGGGTGGGGTATCCTTTTATCATTTCAATCTTTCCGTTCACTCCTCCCACGGCAACGACAACACCGGTATCTATTACTGCCACCGAGTTCCACAGCACCTGGTCGGACACGTTTGTGATGAACGGGTTGGACATGGCCTTGAAGTTGCGCGCATTCTCATCGCCCACGGCAGTGAACATAGTGTTGTTCGAGCCGTGGTTGTAGGTTGATTGCCATGACAGAACCGTCTCACCCCAAGGCAGTACTCTCAGATAAGGCGCGCCGCCTTTGGCCAGAGGACAGAAATTGAAGTCGAGTGTCTTGTCTCTATTCTCGCTTTCTCCCGTAACACTGTAATGCACCCAGTTCTTTTCCAGACTGCATCTTACGGTCGTAGGGAAGAAGTCGTTATATCCGGGCCACCCGTTGTCTTCGATGGCTACGACTATTGTCTGCTTGTCGTTCAGCAATACAGGAGAAGGCATACCGTCTCTGTAGCCTGCTCTGAAGGAAATTGCACTGGGATTACCCCAAGTCTTTCCGCCGTCGAACGACCTGCACATGGATATCTGCTGCTCGTTGCTGTTGGTGTATGGGCCTTCGTCTGCGAAATAAACCTGCAGCTCTCCGGACGGCAACTCAAGCATTGATGGTTCCCAGCATCCGTCGTTGAATGTGTGTTGTGCGTCGTAGATGAATATCTCGTCGCTCCATGTCTGACCGTTGTCGGTGCTTCTTTTACATCTTATTCCGAATTTCCGGTCTTCAGTATAAGGCTCACTTGGCCGCGGATTATATGCCACGATAATTGTTCCGTCTTTCAGTTGTATGAGGTCAGGCACGCAATTTGGAGTGTTGTTTGTGTTTGTGACTATCTTCACCGGACTGCTCCACGTGTTTCCGAGGTTGCTGCTGAACGATATGTTGATGCCTCCGCTTTCGCAGACAGCCATCAGTCTGCCGTCCTGTAACTGTATTATACGTGAATAGCCACCGGAACTGAACACGGTCTTTCGTGTTGACAGATCCCAGAATATGCGTGAGCCGTCATACGGAGTCACATCCTCCGCCATGACGGAGAATGTGACTGATAAGAGAAATAAGACAATAAATTGTAGTTTGCGCATTATAAAACAATTATTTATAAGTTATGTTCAGTATTACAGTTGACGTAGCCGTGATGTTCGGATTGTCGGCATAAGTCCGCTTCAACGTATATGTCACGTCTGTCTTTGTCAGGTCTATCGCCGTTCCTGGCTGTATTTCTGTATCGCCTGCATAGAATTTCACGTCATCGTCTATGCTGAACTCCGGAACAACATTGCTTATATCGGTGCCCTGTGGCAGACTGAATGTGTATGTCTGCAGGTCCTGATAGAATGCGTTTCGCGTCAGTGTGGCCTTCTCTCCGTTTATGGAGATGCTCGAAAACTCAGGATATATGAGCGTGTAAAGCTTATAGTTGCGCTCGTCTCCGGAGTTGGCCACCACATGGATGTCGTGCACCTGTGTCAGATCATAGTAGTTGTTGATGGCGTAAGGTTCATTGTCAACATAAATTTTCGATGAATCCGAAGCAATCTCGAACGACAGTCTCTGACGTTTTGCATTGAGGGTTATCTCACGATTGTTGTAAACCTGTTTTGTCGGAACCCGCATTACCCAGTTCACATCGTCGATGAGTTCGGCATAATATATGTTCGGTGTGATGCTCGACGACACTTTGTCTATCGTTGTCACGTCATCGGTCACGGTCACCTCGAATGTAGTTATGTCCGTCTTCATGTTTCCGCCGAGATACGTGTCGTATGTGGTTGCGATGCAGACAACTTTGAACGTACCAGGCACGGTGTACGAATAAGTGAAAAGTCCTTTGTTCATCACGAAGCCGGTGTTGCTTTCGTTTCTCAGATCATAGTCGTGTCCATCGTCACCGGTGAATATCACCACCTGGTCGGCTACACCGTTGAAGTGAATCTCCATCGACTGGTTGATTTCCAGCTTGTCCGTGTTCACCGTGATGCTGGCCACCGGAGTGCGTGCCTCCTCGTTCTCATCGCTGCATGCAGCAAAGAGAACGACTGCCATGACCATTATTATAATGTTTGATATTTTCTTCATTTCAGACATTGTTTTAAAGTTTTCAGACTGTTGTTATGAAACACATTTAGTAGCCCGGGTTTTGTTCCACTACTCCGTTAGACACGTCTATCTCTGTCTGCGGGATCGGGAACAGTTCGTTCTTGCCTTTTACGAAATACAGTCCGCGGCTGTTTGGTCTGCTGCGTCCGAAGGTGTGGAGCACCTCTGCCGCACGTCCCTGACGTACGATATCGAAGAAACGGTCCCACTCATAGGCGAGCTCCATGCGTCGCTCCTGCCATATCTGGTCTCTCAGATATCCGTAGCCTCCTGCCACATACAGTTTGCTGCTGTTGTTGATGGTGTTCACCTGTGCCTTGCATTTGTTTAATTGGGCCAGCGCATTCTCGCGGTCGCCACATTCGTTCAGTGCTTCGGCATACATGAGTACCACTTCTACAAATCTTATCATTCTGCGGTTGCGTCCGTTGTCACCGGCATATTGCGGTTTGTCTTTCTTCGGAGTGTACCATTTCAAGGATACGTAGCGTCCTTCGCCGCCCTGCCATATCTCGCCGTCAGGAGTGTTTCCCTGATGATGGATGAGGAAATCCTTGCGGATATCCGTTCCGAACAGACCTGAAATAATTTCAGATGTGGCGTACATCTTTACCGATCCTACATCGAAAAATTCTATGCCCGCGCCTTCGTTTGTGTCACCACTTGTTCCGTCGGCACTCTCTTTGAATACAACTTCGAATACCGATCCGCGGCAGAATTCGCCGTCGCCATACCATTGATATACGTATGCCCACTTGTCACCGTTGTGCAATGGAGATCCGTAATAGTCGGTGTAATCCAGTGAATATACGTTGTTGAGCGCATCCATTTGAGTGTCTGCCGTCTCGTAGGGATCACTTGAGGTGTTCAGGTCTTTCGGCTTGAACCACAGTCTTTGTCTCAGAGCCTCCCAATCCTCCGTTCCGTCATACTTCAGAATCTCGCCGTAGGTCATCGGGTCGCCTTTGACGAAGTAGTCACCGATGCGTTTCATCTCCTGCCATTTTTCTGAAGGAACACCGGGTTTCGCCTGATACATGAGCACTTTCATCAGCAGTGCCACCGCAGCACCTTTCGTTATTTTCCCTGTTTCGCCCGACGGATACACTGTGGGCAGTATCATTGCCGCCTCGCGCAGGTCTTTTTCTATGTACGCATAACATTCCTCCAGGGTGTTGCGCGGTATGACAAGCTTCTGCACGCTTTCGTCCTCAGGTCTTATAGGCACTCCACCGAAAGTCTTGACCAAATTGAAGTAATACAGCGCACGCAGGAATTTGGCTTGTCCGAGAATCCAGCGAATGCCCTGATAGGCCGTATATTCGTTTGTGGATATGTGCACTCGGCCGATGTTGTAAATCACCTGGTTGGCTCTGTGTATGCCTTTGTAGTTTATATTCCAGCGTTGCAGGATCCAAGAGTTTGAAGTGTTGAAACGGAAGTTCACCAGTTGTCCCATGTGCGATGACAGTCCTTCGTCGGTTCCGAGCACGTCGTCGCCGCACGCCTCGCCGAATCGCCACTCCTGATCGTTGTACGAGTCGCTCTGCAATATGTCGTACGCGGCATTGAGCGACGTCTGCATCTTGTATTGTGTGTCGTAGTAGTTCTTGTCGGTTGCGTAGCCTTCGACATCCTTCTCGAGGAAGTCGCTGCATCCGCATACCAACAATGCACATACTATAAACGATAAATTGCAAAATATATTCTTCATAAAAGTATAGTTTAAGATTATATTCCAAGTTTTATGCCGAATGTGAACGACCGTGCCTGCGGATAGTTTCCCTGATCCACACCCATGCTGAGGTTGTCGCTTTCGGTACCTATCACTTTTCCTACTTCAGGATCGAATCCGTCGTATCCGGTGAAAGTCAACAGGTTGTATGCAGTGAGCGACAGCGCAAGGTTGGAAAGTTTGAGCTTGTTGAGTATGCTCTTCGGGAATGTGTAGGTGAGTCGCAGCTCTTTCAGACGCAGGTATGATCCGTCCTGTATGAAGAAGTCGCTTGCGCGGAAGTTGCGTGCCTCGTCGTTGTTGCGCAGGTCGGGCACGCTGGCGTTGAGGTTCAGCGGGAAGAACTCGCGTCCCGATGCGAGCTGTCCTGACCAGTGCTTCTCGCGTATGTCGGCGTATACGTTGCCGTTGGAAGCGTTATACAGATAGTAGTCCATCACGTTGAATATCTTGTTTCCGGTCTGTCCCTGGAAGAAGATGCTCAGGTCGAAGTTCTTGTAACCCACCGACATCGGTATTCCGAATACGAAGTCTGGCAGCGGCGAGCCCAGATACGTACGGTCCTCGGCAGTGATGCGTCCGTCGTTGTTCAGATCCTTGAATCTGAAGTCGCCCGGAAGTGTGGACTGCTCCCAATAGTTCTTGCCTGCGTCATACTGTGCGCTGGCCTTCACTTCGTCGTAAGTATTGAATATACCGTCGGTCACATAACCGTAGAAACTGCCGATAGGCTGTCCCACAGCAGTCTTTGTCACGTAGTCGGCTATGCTGCTTTCACTCAAGTAAGAGCCGTATATGGGCTCGTTGCCGGTACCGAGGCTCACCACCTTGTTCTTTATCCATGAAAGGTTGAAGCCCACTTCGTAGCGCCAGTCCTTGCCGATGTTGTCGCGCCATTTCACGTCGTACTCCCAACCGTAGTTGCGTACGGCTCCCGCATTTGTCATAGGAGCGGCGTCGAGTCCTGCCGAGCTCACTGTCGGCACGCGCAGCAACATGTCGCTGGTCTTGCGGTTGAAGTATTCTATTGTGAACGTCAGTCGGTTGTCGAACATACCGAAGTCGGCCGCGATGTTGAAGCTTTCGCTGCGCTCCCATTTAATGTCGTCGTTGCCGAGCACCATTGCCGTTGCTCCGTTCTGCAGCGTGTGGTTGCCCAGACCGTACGGATAGTTGTAGCCGAATGTAAGATATGTATAGCGTGAGAGCACGTCGATGCGGTTGTTACCAAGGATACCGTAGCCCACGCGCAGCTTTCCGAGCGACAGCCACTTCTTGAATCCCTGCATGAATTTCTCGTTGGAGAATTTCCATCCCAGTGATACTGACGGGAAGAAACCCCACCGGTTGCTCTTCGAGAACTTTGACGAACCGTCGGCACGGATGTTGGCTTGCAGCAGATAAGTGTCGTTAAAGCTGTAGTTTATACGTCCTATCAGACCGATGGCTGTCCATTCGTTTGGCAGTCCGTAGGTCTTGTCGCCAGTGTAAGCGCTTGAAAGGAAGTGGAAGTTCGGGTCGTTGCTCGGCGTACCTTTACGTTCAGACTGCTGATAGTCATACTTGTATCCCTCGGCAGTCTGTCCTGCCAGCACCGTGATGCTGTGATGGTCGTCGTTCCACATGAACGTGAGCAGGTTGTTTATCTCCCACTTGTCGGTGCGGCTCTGGTTCTTATATACGGTGGTGAGGTCGGTCATGTTGAAGTCCTCGTTCAGTTTTCCCACCTCGTAGAAGTTGTCGTCGGTCTGCGGTACCATGTAGTATGAGGCCTTGAACTGATATGTGAGATATTTGCATATCTTGGCGTCGAGACTCATGTTCATGTCCAGACGGTTGCGGTGCATCTGCTCGTGATTGCGCGCAAGCACTGCCACCGGGTGCGACGACGACCAGTATCCTTTAGAATCATACATATATGTCATAGGCGACTGATAGAGAGCCTGCTTCAGAATGCTTGACGAGCCTTCGGGCACACCGAGCTGTTTCTCGTAGGTATAGGCCAGGTTGGCAGTCATCGACAGCCATTTGGCAAGCTGGGTCTTCACATTGAGACGCGCGTTGAAGCGTCTGAACTCAGATGTCTCCACGATACCTTTCTCGTTGTAGTAGCTTGCGCTCGCCATGTATTGTGTCTTGTCCGTACCTCCCGACACCGACACACCGTGCGACTGTTTGAATCCTGTGCGTGTGATGGCGTCCCACCAGCTTTTCGGCGAGTTGCTCATGATGGTGTCGAGCAGATAAGCCTTGTGATCGTCATAGTAATAACTGCCGTCGCTGTTTTTCGACATATACAGCTTGCCGTCCGAAGAATAAATGCTTTGGTCGTTGATGTAATCGAGCATGAGTGCGTAGTCTTCTGTTCCCATGACGTCTATTTTCTTCCACGGACTTGATATTCCGACATATCCGTCGTAGGTTATTTTCGTCTTTCCGCTCTTTCCGCTCTTTGTCGTTATGGCCACAACGCCGTTGGCGGCACGCGAACCATAGACCGCACTCGAGGCAGCATCCTTGAATATCTCCACGTTCTCTATGTCGTTGGGATTCAGATAGTCGATGTTGTCAACGATGAATCCGTCAACCACATACAGCGGGTCTGAGTCGTTCACCGTTCCTGTTCCGCGTATCTTGATGGTGGTGTTGCTTCCCGGCGCACCTGTGTTCTGTATGATGTTCACGCCGGCGGCACGTCCTTGCAGTGCCTGTAGGGTTGACGATACCGGCTGACTGTTTATGTCCTTTCCTTGTATTGACGATATGGAACCCGTCACATCGCTCTTTCGCTGTACGCCATAGCCTATGACGATAAGCTCGTCGAGCATCTTCGAGTCAGACTCCATCGTGACGTTTATCCTCGTCCTTTTGTTCACGGCAACCTCCTGCATGGAAAATCCCATGTATGTGAATTGCAGTGTGGCATTTGCCTCCACGCTGATGGAATAGTTACCGTTTATGTCGGTTATCACGCCATTGCTGACGCCTTTCTCCTTCACGGTGACACCCGTCAGCGGCTCGTTGTTCTGTCCGTCCACCACGGTTCCTGTCACCTTTATCTTCTGGGCATACGCTGTCATGGCAAACAGTGCGGCCACCAGCAGCATTGCCAGTCTTGTGATTTTGTGTTTACGCATAAAAATCCGATTTAGGTTTCTGTTCTGAGTATCAAGTATCAAAGGTTGACAGTCCGGCAGTCCGTACAGCCATGCATCAGACTGCGGCATGCTGTCCGTGTCTCCGGACTGTCTGCCTTCGTTGTTGTGATATGCCGGAATCATCGTCCCGGCAATCAATCCTTAACCGATCAACGTACTACGACTTTTTTCGTACCTACTACGTACACGCCCTTTGCAAGTCCTTCGGTGGCCTTGTCGGCATCTACGTTGTGACGCAGCTGAACACCGTCGAGGGTATATACATTCACGACAGACTCGTCTTTGGCGTTGATGTCCTTTATGGCGTCTGTTCCGGCAGCTATTTCAGCAGGAGTGCGATATTCCGGTTCGAGATATCCCATGTCGCTCACACCATCCCATCCCGGTTTGGTGTATTTGTAGACATACACTTTCTTGGTGGCGTCAGATGCGAAGCATATTGTTCCGCCGAGGTTGCGCAGAGAGTGTACAAAGTCGCCTGTCGGCACGATGTGGGTGCATACTACTGGCACGCCGTCCTTGCTGTCGAGACGATAAAGTCCTGTTCCGTATCCGGCCGACACGTCGTTGGCCTCGTTCATCCAGTAGAGCGATCCGCCTGCTACGGTCTGTTCCTTAACCCAGTCGCACAGTGTGCCTGTGCAGAAGTCGTATTGCAGTACCACCTTCTCGCCGTCGAAGTAGTGAAGCTCGCCTCCGGTCTGTCCGAGAGCAGCGTCGAAACCTTCGGATGCGCAGAACATATATACGCCGTCGAATATACATCCCGGATCCGGGAATGAGTTGTTGTCCTGTGACGGCTGGCGTGTGAAGATGTCGTAGATTTGGTAGTCGCCTTTCTGCATGTTGGTACCTGCGAACTCATAACCCATGTTAGGATTCCATCCGCGGAACCAGATGCGGTCCTTGTAAACCTCCCATCCTGTGCCGAATGTGCTTGAGCTGTAGCCGATGCCACCGTCGTTCTTGCCCTCGTGAGCGTCGTATATCATGTAGGTGTGCTCGGTTCCGCTCTCACCCGGACCGTTGAGTCCTTCGGCCACGAGACCGTCCGATGTCCAAGGCTCCGAACCATAGTCGGGTGTCCATGCCTGGAAGAACACGCGCTCGTTGTTGTAATTCTCCAGATTGTCGAGTCCTGCGTTGCGTGTATAGCCCTCTTCATATCCGGCCTGACCCTCTCCGTAGCGCTCCCAGTTGATGTCCATCACGCAGTATGTGCCTTCAGGTGTACCGTCGGTCACCCAAAGCTCCTCGCCTGTAGTGCCGTTCTTGTTGTCGGCTTTGAAGAATACGCGGCGTCCCACACGCACATAAGCCGTGTGCAGCGTAGTGTTGTCCTGTCCCGGCCAGCGCATGTCGCAGTCGTAGAGGCGGTAGGTTCCTTCCGGCGTACCGTCTGTTATCCACAGCCATTGCTGCGGTCCGCGCACGATGTCGTATTCGGCACTCTCGTCGTCGGTAGCCGCGAACACGGCGTGATGCTCATCCATCTGTATGAAGGCCTTCGGGTTGCCGTCGCCCAGTATGTAGGTGTCGGCAAGCAGAATGGTGCCTTCCTCTGTTCCGTCAGAGATGTAGGTCTCGCGGCCGTAGTCGTCGGTGTAGGCTGAGAACAGCACCTTGTCGTTGAATCTCGAGATGTAGCATGGTTCCGAACTGTTTGAACCCGGTATGATGTCGGCCACCATGTGAGTACCTTCCTTGGTGCCGTCGGTCACCCAAAGTTCCTCACCGTGCTCGCTGTCGGATGCGGCGAAGAAAGCCTTGTAGCCTTTCTCCGGTGATCCTGCCACCACGAGGTTCTTCTGTTTATCCCATTTGCGCTCTGGGTTGATGTTTGCTGTCACTCCGTCGGGAAGCAGGTCGATGAGTTCGCCCGAATCCTGTGCAACGGCATTGCCTGCTAATGAAAGCATGGCGGAAATGAGTAAAAGTTTTCCTCTTTTCATGATTGTTAGTTTTTAGTTATTAATATTGTTAGTTATAGCTGAGCCTCAGACATCCTGCCGGATGCAGTGGCTTAGATTTCCAGGTAAATAAAAAATGTGTCGCGCATTACCGCTTTCGCTGTATCAGAGTAGGTATGCGGTGAGCCAGATCAGATGTCTCCCGCAGTTGTCGTCATGTTGCTTCTGTTTGTATGCGGTCGACTTGATTTGTTGCAAATTTATTTATGAAATAATAAAGTGTAAGGTAATAATGTTTAGATTATCTGTCTTTTTGTTTTGCCTCCCGATTTTTTTGATTCCGGCCTGTGCGTAAGTGTTTATTATGGCAGTGGGGTTCTCTGTTCCGGCGCGCCCGTCGCGGTGTGTTGCCGGCTGTGTTTCATAGTGTTGCGGCGACGCAGACGGGTCTGTTAATGCGCATGCCGGTGGTGCATGAACGTCGCTGAATAAAACAGAACGGCTGCAATGTCTCCGATGGAATGGGCGGTTTGATGAAAAAACAGCCATTTCATCGGTGTGCGTATGGCGGGGAGTGGTGTGGCGGACGGTTGTCGTAGGCGGGACGAGATGCTGTGTCCCATGTTGCGGTGACGGAATGGCTGAACAGGCTTTTCGGGCGCGTTTCCGTATATTTATGCAGAAACGGGAGTAAAAATTTTTGACAAATAAAATTTTCAAAATAGAAAAACGGAAAGTCGCGGCTACCCCGTTGAGACCTGCGAAAGAGCCTTTTTTGGAATGGTCTGCACAAGATTCCGGCGGAGCAAAAAACCGGTCATCGTGCGAAAGAGCCCATTTCAGAGTGCGAAATGGGCTCTTTCATGCTGCGAAATGGTGCTTTTTGGCCATCAATAAAGCCCATATCGTAACCCGAAATGGGCTCTTTCGCAAGCTGTTGAAATCTGTTCCGATGTGTCGGAAAGTGCAAACGGCTGACTGACAGACTGTTAGCAAACTGCCTCAAAACTCGCGTATTTGCGGCCGCAAAATCTATTGTGCGTTCCGCGGGCACTCCTGAGGACTTGACGTTTTGTCAATGTGAATATTTATTCATCAATATGTATATTTATGCAACTGCGTGTTCCGCCTGCGTGGCGTGACTTTCGTCTGAGGGCAGTGAGCCGGCAATATTGTGCGCTTCCGGTGGTTGAGAATGATGGAAGAAACTGTTTAAAGTAAACAAAATATTAAAAAATAAATGTAATAAAATTAAAATCTGTAAAAATGGGCGATTTTTTTACCATATTAAAAGGTATAAGTAAAAGTTCTATCTAATTTTGCACCTTATATAAAGTGTAAAGGCAAAATATGCAAGAAAATTTAGTCATCGTGGAGAGCCCTGCAAAGGCTAAGACGATAGAGAAATTTCTGGGTTCGGACTATAAGGTGATGTCATCTTACGGACACATCCGCGACCTGAAGAAGAAGGAACTGAGCATTGACGACAAGACGCTGACGCCTGACTATGTCATACCGAAAGACAAGCAGGAGATAGTAAAGAAACTGAAGGAAAATGCGGAGGCAGCCGGCAAGGTCTGGCTGGCTTCCGATGAAGACCGTGAGGGAGAAGCCATATCGTGGCACCTGTGTGAGGTGCTCGGACTGGACGAGAACGAGACCAACCGCATCGTGTTCCACGAGATAACCAAGCCAGCGATTCTCGCAGCCATAAAGTCGCCGCGCCGCATAGACATGAATCTGGTGAACGCGCAGCAGGCACGCCGCGTGCTCGACAGACTTGTGGGATTCAAGCTCTCGCCGGTGCTCTGGCGCAAGGTGAAGCCGGCTCTGTCGGCAGGACGTGTGCAGAGCGTGGCTGTCAGACTGATAGTCGAGCGCGAGCGCGAGATACATAAGTTCAAGAGCGAGCCTTATTACCGTATCAACGCCATATTTGCCGTAACCAATCGCGACGGTTCTGCCTCAGAGGTGAAGGCCGAGCTCGACAAGCGTTTCGCCACCCACGAGGAGGCTCTTGCTTTCCTCGAGAAGTGCAAGCAGGCCGATTTCAACGTCGAGTCGGTGAGCAAGAAACCGCTCAAGCGTGCTCCGGCGGCGCCGTTCACCACCTCCACACTTCAGCAGGAGGCAGCCCGCAAACTGGGTTTCTCGGTATCGCAGACCATGATGGTGGCACAGAGACTTTACGAAAACGGATTCATCACATACATGCGTACCGACAGCGTGAACCTTTCTTCGCTGTGCATCAACGCCAGCAAGGAGGAGATAACATGTCTCTACGGTGCCGAATACAGCAATCCGCGCCAGTATCACATACACTCTAAGGGCGCGCAGGAGGCTCACGAGGCCATCCGACCGACATACATGAACAACACTTCGGTGGAAGGAACCATGCAGGAGCGTCGCTTGTACGAACTGATATGGAAGCGCACGGCTGCATGTCAGATGGCCGACGCGCAGATAGAGAAGACCACGGTCACCATAAGTGTGAGCGGCACCGACGAGAAGTTCATTGCCAACGGCGAGGTTGTGAAGTTCGACGGATTCCTGAAGGTGTATCGCGAATCGACCGATGACGATGACTCCCGTCGGGATGAGTCGCAGCATATGTTGCCCGAACTGGTGGAGGGCGAGCTGCTCGCACGCCGCGAGATAACCTCTACCGAACGCTATTCGCAGGGACCTGCACGATACACGGAGGCAAGTCTCGTGCACAAGCTCGAGGAACTGGGCATCGGACGCCCGTCAACCTACGCTCCTACAATAAGCACCATACAGCAGCGCAACTATGTTGTTAAGGGTGATAAGAAGGGCGAGGAACGTGCCTACACGGTCGATACACTGCGCGGACTGGTCGTCTCGTCGGTACGCAAGACCGAGATGGCGGGCAACGACAAAGGCAAACTGTTGCCTACGGACATAGGAACGGTGGTGAATGATTTCCTGATGGAGAACTTCCCGGTGATAATGGACTACAACTTTACCGCCACCGTAGAGCACGAGTTCGACCGCATAGCCGAGGGCAAAGTGCTGTGGACAGACGTCATGCACCACTTCGACAAGGAGTTTGAGCCTACTGTCGATAAGGTGATGAACGCACGCAGCGAGCACAAGGCGGGCGAACGTCAGATAGGAATAGACCCGAAGACCGGTCATCCGGTGTTCGTAAAGATAGGCCGTTACGGTCCTGTGATACAGATAGGTCAGGCCACTGACTCCGAGAAACCGCTCTTCGCGCAGCTTCCTGCCGACAAGAGCATGGAGACAATAACTCTCGATGAGGCTCTCGAACTGTTCAAGCTGCCGCGTGAGGTGGGCGAGTTCGAAGGCTCGCCGGTGGTTATCGGATCCGGACGTTTCGGCCCATACGTCATGCACAATAAGAAATATGTGTCACTGCCCAAGGATGAGAATCTTCTGACCACGACTCTCGAGACGGCTGTCAGACTGATAGAGGAGAAGCGCAAACAGGAAGAGCAGCGCCACATAAAGTCGTTTGACGAGGACGACAAGCTCGAGGTGCGCAACGGAAAATACGGTCCTTACATAGCTTACAACGGCAGCAACTACCGCATTCCGAAGGAACTGCACTCCAAAGCAGCCGAACTGACGTATGAGAAATGTATGGAAATAGTGAACGCTACGCCGGAGAAGAAGAAAACGGCATCACATCGCAGAAAATGAACCGACCGATAATATTTCTTGGATATATGGGTGCCGGCAAGACCACCGTGGGCAAGGCGTTCGCGCAGAACACCGGAAGACGGTTCTATGATCTTGACTGGTACATAGAGAGTCGCAGGCACCGCACCGTCAAACAGATCTTCGACGAAGTGGGCGAGGACGGTTTCAGACGCATAGAACGCAACATGCTGCATGAGGTAGCGGAGTTCGAGAATGTGGTGGTGAGCTGTGGTGGAGGCACGCCTTGCTTCTTCGACAACATGGACTACATGAACAGCCGCGCCGTGACCGTATATCTCAAAGCCACGCCCGACGTGCTTTTCGAGCATCTGAAGATGGGACGCACGGTGCGCCCGCTGCTTCTTGGCAAGACGCCCGACGAGGTGAAGGCGTTTGTCCGGCAGCAGCTCGAGGTGCGCGAGCCTTTCTACTCGAAGGCGTTGCACACTTTTGACGTCAGCCTGCTCGACAATCATTTGAAAATAAAGAACACCGTGGCACAACTGCGCGAGTTGCTTTGCATCTGACAACAGGGCCGTAAGGCAGACCGGAGTTTTGCCGGCTGTGTCACAATAATAAAATAAATATAATTCCTAAAGCCTACTTACGAATAAAAAACGACATCAATGAAGAAATGGACAATTGAAGACGCGAAGGAGCTGTACAACATCAACGGATGGGGCACTTCTTATTTTGGCATCAACGACAAGGGTGATGTTTATGTTACACCATGCAAGGACGATACGCAGATCGACTTGCGTGATGTCATGGACGAACTTGCTCTGCGCGACGTTACTACGCCGGTGCTGCTGCGTTTTCCCGATATTCTGGACAACAGAATAGAGAAAACGGCTAACTGCTTCAATATTGCCGCAAAGGAATATGACTACAAGGCCGAGAACTTCATCATCTATCCTATAAAGGTGAACCAGATGCAGCCCGTGGTGGAAGAGATTATCTCGCACGGACGTAAGTTCAATCTGGGACTCGAGGCCGGCTCAAAGCCCGAACTGCACGCCGTCATCGCGCTGCAGTGTCAGAGCGACTCGCTCATCATCTGCAACGGATATAAGGACCAGAACTATATAGAGCTGGCGCTGTTGGCACAGAAGATGGGCAAGAGAATATTCATTGTTGTCGAGAAACTCAACGAGCTTGACATCATTGCCAAGGCCGCGCGCAAGTTCAATGTGAAGCCGAACCTCGGCATAAGGATAAAACTTGCGTCGAGCGGATCGGGCAAGTGGGAGGAGAGCGGAGGCGACGCCAGCAAGTTCGGACTTACCTCGAGCGAGCTGCTCACGGCGCTGAAGATACTCGACGAGAAGAATCTGCACGACTCGCTGCGTCTCATCCATTTCCACATCGGCAGTCAGATAACCAAGATACGCCACATACAGACGGCGCTGCGCGAGGCTGCACAGTTCTATGTCCAGCTCCACAAGATGGGCTATAACGTGGATTTCGTGGATTGCGGCGGCGGACTCGGAGTCGATTATGACGGCACACGCTCGCCCAGCAGTGAGAGTTCGGTGAACTATTCAATCCAGGAATACGTAAACGACTGTATATATACTTTTGTGGATGCAGCCAACAAGAACGGCATCGATCATCCGAACATCATAACCGAGAGCGGCCGGTCGCTTACCGCCCACCACTCGGTGCTCATAATAGACGTGCTCGAGACGGCGTCGCTTCCTGAGATGTCGGAGGACTTCGAGCCCAGCGAGAAGGATCATCAGCTTGTCAAAGACCTTTACGAAATATGGGACAACCTTAATTCCCGCACCATGCTCGAGGACTGGCACGACGCTGAACAGATACGCGAGGAGGCTCTTGAACTGTTCTCTCACGGCATTGTTGACCTGAGGACACGCGCCGAGATAGAGAGCATGTATTGGAGTGTGTGCCGCGAGGTGAACAATCTGTCGAAGTCGCTCAAGCACATGCCTGAGGAGCTCAAGCGTCTGGACAAGATCCTCGCAGACAAGTATTTCTGCAATTTCTCGCTCTTCCAGTCGCTGCCCGACTCGTGGGCCATCGACCAGCTGTTCCCAATAATGCCTATACAGAGGCTCGGCGAGCGTCCTACACGCAACGCGACGTTGCAGGACATCACGTGCGACTCCGACGGAAAGATAGCCAACTTCGTGACCAACCGCACCATATCGAATGTGCTGCCGGTGCACACGCTGAAGAAAAACGAGGATTATTATCTCGGAGTATTTCTCATAGGAGCCTATCAGGAGATACTCGGCGACATGCACAACCTGTTCGGCGACACCAACGCAGTGCACATAAGCGTGAAGGACAACGGCTATCACATAGACCAGATATTCGACGGCGAGACGGTGGAAGAGGTGCTCGACTATGTTCAGTACAACCCGAAGAAACTGGTGCGTCAGCTCGAAACATGGGTGACAAAGAGCGTTAAGCAGGGCAGAATATCGCTCGAAGAGGGCAAGGAGTTCCTATCCAACTATCGCTCTGGACTTTACGGATATACTTATCTTGAATGAAACGATAATGATTTCTCACGGGCAGGACGGTTATCACCGGCCTGCTCATCGTATAGCGCCTGCCGGTAGGCTTGTCTGACGGGTGCTTTCGGAATAAAATAAACGGGTGTTATGAAGAATATAACGATAGTTAAGGTAGGCGGAGCAGTGGTGGAGGACGAGGCACGCCTTGAGGTTCTGCTCCACGATTTCGCGGCTCTTGAAGGACCGAAACTGCTTGTCCACGGTGGCGGAAGGCGCGCTACGAAGGTGGCTGAGGCTCTCGGTGTAGAGAGCCGTATGGTGAACGGACGCCGCATAACGGGCAAGGATATGCTTGAGGTGGTCACGATGGTTTACGGAGGACTGATAAACAAGAACATCGTGGCGCGTCTCCAGGCACGCGGAATCAATGCCGTGGGGCTTACGGGAGCCGATATGGACGTGATAAGATCAGACCGCAGACCGGTGGTTGACGGCGTTGATTTCGGATTCGTAGGCGATGTACGGCGGGTTGATGCCGACCGCCTCGAGATGCTCATAGACGCCGGCGTGACGCCTGTAATGGCTCCGCTGACCCACGACGGACGCGGAAGCATGCTCAATACGAATGCCGACACCATCGCTTCTTCGGTGGCTACGGCTCTCGTAGGACATTATGACGTGACGCTGGTGTATTGTTTCGAGAAGAAGGGAGTGCTGAGCAATCCCGACGATGACGACAGCGTGATAGAGCAAATCACCCGTTCCGACTACGAGAAATATGTCGCTGACGGGACGATATCGGGCGGCATGATGCCTAAGATAGAGAATGCGCTCAATGCTGTTGACGCCGGAGTGAGACAGGTTGTGATAACATCTGCCACGGCCATCGGTTCAGGCAATGGCACGGTGATAAGCAAGTGATTAGGCTGAAAGCCCCGTCCGGACAGACAATCCGCTCCTGACGGATTCACGACATGCTCATAAAAAACAATCGGTCTGCTCATAATAAATAAATGGTCTGCTCATAAATAATGTACGGTTCATTCGTAAAAAATATATGCTCCGCTCATAATTAATAAAAAGAGCTGACCGAAATAATAAAAAGAGCAGACCGACCGACAAAGTGTTGAAACACAAACAAATACGCTATATCATTGCTGACGTGATACGGAAAGCATAATGTTAAAAAGCGTAAATTATCTCAGAATACTGTAACTTTTAATTCCTACAAACGTCATTTAAACAGATATCAGATGAGAAATATCAGTTTCCGCAACGATGTTCTGCCGCTCAAAGACATTCTTTATCGGCTTGCATTGCGCATAACGATGGATCCTGAGGAAGCAAAGGATATCGTCCAGGACACACTGATTAAGATCTGGAACAGGCGGGAGAGCCTTAGTGAGATTGAATCAATAGAAGCATTCAGCCTTACTATTTGCCGGAATCTGGCGCTCGACAGAGTCAGGATGCTCAAAGGAAAGAACAATACGCTCGACAGCGGATATGTAGAGAAAGCCGACAGCGCGTCAGACCCCTTGGAAAAAACAACTCTCAAGGACCGACTCTCGATTGTAAGGCAGTTGCTCGACAATCTGCCCGAGAAGCAGAAAAGCTGTATGCAGCTGCGCGATTTTGAGGGAAAGTCATACAAGGAAATAGCCGCCGTGATGGGAATAACCGAAGAACAGGTAAAGGTAAACATCTTCAGAGCCCGTCAGACGGTGAAACAGAAAATCAAGGAATTTGACAATTATGGATTATAAGTATATAAATCAGCTTCTGGAACGTTATTGGGCGGGGGAGACTTCGCTTGAGGAAGAGCAGATACTGCGCTCGTTCTTCAGCCAGCCGAACGTGCCTGACGAGCTGAAACAGTATCGTTGCCTGTTTATATATGAGCAGACTGAGCCTGCGACAGATGTCCTTGGCGATGACTTCGACGAGCAGCTTATGTCCATCATCGAGCGTCCGCGCCCTGTGAAAGCGCGTGTGCTCACCATCGGCCAGAGGTTTGCCCCGTTGTTCAAGGCGGCTGCCGTAGTAGCCATAATACTCACACTGAGCAATGCAGCGCAGTCTTCGTTCCGCGATGACGACTATACCAACGTTACGAGTTTCGAACGTCCGGTTCAGGGAGTCTCGGTAGCGCTTAACGATTCTTCGCGCACAGACACGCTCAAACAGTCGGGTCTGAACAATATGAAGTTCGAGACACCGGCAATATTAAAGTAGATTTTTTCTATGCTTTCTATATAATCATGTTTAGTAAAACAAAAGACGAAACTGTGAAGTTTCAAGTTCTCTCAAATTTTTCATAACATACTAACGTTGAAAACCGCCGGTACATTTTACTTATGTGCCGGCGGGCATTTTTTTGTATGGCCGCTTCCGTGTGTTCGGAGGAGTGCTTCTTGGCGTACGGAGGAGTGCTTCCGCGTGTCTGTGGTATTGTTCCCTCATATTCAGAGATGTGTTTCCATGCTTGATGAAAATGCTGTCGTGCTTGATTTCATTCACAAATGATTATATGATAAAGGAATGTTTACATACGGTGCAGGGCGGTTATATAGAGTGATGGTATGGGGCTCGCACAATGATGAATTCGTGCTGCCGCAACCGGCAGGTTTTTTCCGCAAGACAAAAACCTGCTTTCCGTGGCTCTTCTGACGCGCGATACCGATGTCTTTTAGGGTAAAGCGGACGATGAACTTACAATTTTTCTTGATTTTATTTTGACAAAATCTTTTCTCAAAAGAGGTGTGAATGAATGTTAAATATCGTCTTATAAGGCCTATTCCTGTCCGTAACGTCTTTTGATATACCCTATGTCATAGTCCGAAAAAGCTCGTCCCGCGTTCTGATATTGCCCATTTCATCATGCAATAAAGCCCATTTCAGGGGCCGAAAAGCACCGTATCGCACCCTGAAATGGCCCATTTCGCATGCCGAAATGGTGCTTTTTGTAACGCAGGAAAATACCCATTGTACATAAGTTATTGCTATTCAACGGTTTATGGAAACCTCTTATATTTCGCGTATTTGCGTTCGACGTAGGATAAGGCCGCAAATACGCGCTTATTTTTCGGGGTATGTCAGTAAACTGAGGGAAAAAATCGAAAACCAGTTACGGATTGAAAGTTACCAATATAGGTTTCTTTCGGCAGAAAGAAAAAGCGCGGATCAGTCGGCTATACCGCAGTATTCCGTTAAGACTGGTCCGTGCTTAGATTTCATTTGGCACGTTTTAGTGCGTTCTGAGGCTTATTTCTTCTTCAGCCTTGCTGTCAGTTGAAAGATTGACGGAATGAGCACACAGAGCGCGCAAACGGCCAGTATGGCAATCTTGCGTGTGTCTCCGCCACAAAACTCGCTCATCGTCATGCTGTATGTGCCCGGCATCAGTTTCATCATGACATACACAATGGTGTTGTTGGTCCAGTGGAATATCACTCCGGGCACTATGCTGTCGGTCTTATAATACATCCATCCCAGCAGCAGACCTATCAGTGTCGCGTTCACGCCTTGCGCCATGTTGCCGTGCACTATGCCGAACAATACCGCCGAAACGGCTATTGCCACCCAGTGCATGCGCTTGTCGAACACCTTCAGAAGCGCGCACAGAATGGCTCCGCGGAACACTATCTCCTCAGCCACGGGGGCTATGATGCCGATGGTCAGGTAGCCGAATTCGTGGTTTATCATGTTTGCGTATATGCGCACGGCGTCGTTGCTGATGCGCAGGCCGCAGAAGTCGAGTAGGAGCGACGACAGAGGTATTATGCCGATGGCGGCTGTTATGATCCACACGAAAGAGCTCCACGGACGCGAGTAGATGTAATTGCGCGACATCACTGTCCACCGTCTCCACGCGAACAGGGCTATGGTGATGGCGCTTGCGACAAGCGAGCTGACTATGAGTGCCGTGGCATTGAGGGTGATGTCCTTCACAATCATGCGTGTGCACAGCATCACCGCGAACTGTATGATGACGAAAGCCACGAAGCACAGGGCTGCCTGCATGGCGTATTGCACAGTTGTTTTCATTCTTCCTTATCTTTGTTGAATTGTTGTTCTACCATCTTTTTGTCCATGCACAGCTGCTCCTGCAGTTGTGCCTCATTGTCGAACTTCTGCTCTCCGCGTATTCTGTGGATGAACGATACGAGCATCAGTTTGCCGTATATGTTCTCGCTGAAGTTGAAGATGTTCGTTTCCAGCGACACATCGTTGCCTCCGAACGTGGGTCGTGTACCGATGTTCATCATTGCAGGACGCATTGCCAGGCTCTGTTCTATGCGTGCGGTGACGGCGTATGCTCCGTATGCCGGTATCATCTGCACCACGGTTGACGGGTCAAGGTTGGCGGTGGGGAATCCCAGTTTGCGTCCCTGCTGAAAGCCTTTTTTCACTATTCCCGATATGGTGTAGGGATAGCCGAGACATTTTTCGGCCATCTCCACCTCGCCGTCCTGCAGGAATCTCCTTATGACCGACGAGCTTACGTTGTATCCGCACAGGGTGAACGCGTTGGCCTGAATCACCTCTATGCCTGCCTCACGGCCGTAACGTACATAGTCGCCGAACCCTTCGGCGCGGTTGTGCCCGAAATGATTGTCGTAGCCTATTATCAGTTTGCGTACGTTCAGCTTGTCCTTGAGCACGTTGTTCATGAAATCCTGCGCGCTCATTGCAGCCATCTCACGGTCGAAGGGCAGCACCACGGCGTTGTCGACACCCGTCTTCGAGAGCAAGAGCAGTTTTGAGTCAGGCGTGGAAAGCAGCTGCGGAATGTAGTCGCTGTTAAGCACCTGCCGCGGATGACGGTCGAAAGTGATTACGGTAGACTGCAATCCTGCCGCGCGGGCCTTGTCGGTCACCTGTCTGATTAGATACTGATGCCCCCGGTGCACCCCGTCGAAGAAGCCGATGGTGGCCACGCACGGCTGCATCGGAAGCATGTCGTTTTTCAAATATACTGTATTCATTCCAATCTGTTTATGCCTCGCATGCTGTTGCGGAGGCATCACTTTTATTTATTCTTATTAAAAAGTCGTTTCACGCCTCTTATTATCTCACCGATCCAAAGCACAACCGATGTGCCGGCGATTATTCTGAACCATTCGTCGCCGGTGAGCGGAACGGTGCGGAACATCTTGCCTCCGAATGTCACGATGATCCACTGTCCCACGAGGATGATGCAGAGTGTGAGCAGCAGTCCCGGATCCTTCAGCAGCCCGTGGAAGGCAGAGTGGTTGGTTCCGAGCGTCTTGGCGTTGAACAGGTTCCACCATTGTATCATCACGAATGCCGTGAAGAATATTGTGAGAGCCTTGACACTGATGCCGTCAGGACCTGAACAGTACTTGTCGCAATAGATGAGCATTCCTATCATCACGCAGAAGAAAAGCACTCCCAGAATCCATATGCCGTAGGCCATGCTGCGGTTTATGATGAAGTCGGTCTGCTTGCGGGGCTTGTCTCTCATCACTTCGTGCGAAGGAGGAAGCGATGCCAGTGCCATGGCTGCGAACGTATCCATGATTAGGTTCACCCAAAGTATCTGTGTGACGGTGAGAGGCAGCGCCGTACCTATGATCGATCCGCCGAGCACAAGCAGCAGAGCCGTCACGTTGACTATGAGCTGGAAGTAGATGAAACGCTGTATGTTGCGGTATAGAGAGCGTCCCCACATCACGGCCTTTACGATGCTCTGGAACGAGTCGTCTATCAGAGTGATGTCGCTCGCGTTCTTTGCCACGCTCGTACCCGAGCCGAGCGACAGTCCCACATGGGCGTGGTTGAGTGCCGGAGCGTCGTTTGTTCCGTCGCCGGTGACGGCAACCACCTCGCCGTGATCCTGCAGAAGCTGTACCAGACGCTGCTTGTCTGTAGGACGTGCGCGGCTCATCACCTTGAGCGATTCCACGCGCTTGTAAGCCTCCTCGTCGCTCAGCGCGGCGAAGTCGGGACCTGTTATCTGGTCCTCGGCAGGCGTGTCGGCCTTCCATATACCTATCTGACGTGCTATCTCAACGGCTGTTGCCGATGTGTCGCCGGTAACGATCTTCACCTTTATGCCTGCCGAGTGACATTCGCCTACGGCAGCCGGAACGTCCGGACGGAGCGGGTCGCTTATCGCAGCCACTGCCTGGAGCGTGAGACCGGTCACATCCATCTTGTCGGTCTGTTTGCAGGCGAATGCCAGTGTGCGCATCGCCTTGTTCTGATATGCACGCAGCTGTGTTGTCATCTTGGCCTTCTCTTCGTCTGAGATGTTGCAGAATCCCATCACGATTTCGGGTGCTCCCTTTACGAACAGCCATGCCTTTCCGCCGACTTTTGCCACAGTGGCCATGTATTTACGCTCTGTCGAGAACGGCAGACGGTCGATTATCTCGCCTTCCCGGCGCATCTTCACGTAGTCGCCGCCCTTGCTCTTCAGACGCAACAGCAGCGCAGCCTCAGTAGGGTTGCCTATGCCTTTGCCGTCATTGTCGATGTTGGCGGTAGAGTTGAGTGCTATTGCGCTGTCAAGCAGCTCCTCATGGCTTGTCACAACCATGTCGGCCACCTGCATACGGTTCTGTGTTAGTGTTCCGGTCTTGTCGGTGCATATCACCGTTGCGGCGCCCATCGTCTCGCAGGCATGCAGCTTGCGCACCAGGTTGTTGCTCTTGAGCATGCGTCGCATGTTGAGTGCCAGAGCAAGTGTCACGGCCATCGGCAGACCCTCGGGCACTGCCATGACGATGAGTGTCACGGCCATCATGAAGTAGTTGAGCGTCACCTCGGCCATCGACAGATAGTCTGTGCCTTGCCATAGCGGGTTAGTCAGTATGTCGTGGACGAGGAATATGACGAAAGCCGCTACCGATACGGCTGTTCCTATCTTGCTTATGAGCTTGGCGAGTTTGCCGAGCTGTATGTTGAGAGGCGTCTTGACGTCGGTCATCTCCGTGGCCTTGCGTGCCACCTTACCTATCTCCGTCTCGTCGCCTACGGCAGTAACGACAGCCACTCCGTTGCCGTTCATCACCATTGTAGAGCGCAGAACGGTGTCCGACGGATAAGTGGCCTCCTTGTCGTTAGGCCGATCTTCGGTCACCACATGCTTGCTTATGATTGGCTCACCCGTGAGCGACGACTCGTCTATCTGCAGGTCTGTTGATGCGATGAGGCGTCCGTCTGCCGGTATCTCGTCGCCCACCTCGATGATGATTACGTCGCCCACTACGACTTCTTTGCGCGGAATCTCTGTCACTACGCCGTTGCGTCTCACCTTGACAGGCGATTCCTCGCCCAGTGCCGTGAGCACATCGAATTTCTTGGCGGCGTCGCGCTCGAAGTAGAATCCTATTGTCGTGGCAAGGATTATCGCCAGCACGATGCCTATCGTCTCTATGAAGTCGTTGTGAAAGAATGCCAGCGCGAGCGAAGCCACAGCCGCTACGAGCAGTATTCTGATTATCGGATCATTGTATTTTTCGAGATAAAGCCTTAGCAAAGAAGTGCGCTTAGGCGGTGTAAGTACGTTTTCGCCGTGTTGTTTCCGGCTCTGTTCCACTTGCTGGTCGTTCAGACCATTCGAAAGAGATTTCTGTTTTTCTGTTTCCATATAGTGTTTAAAAAATGAGCGTATGTCTTTACGTTGTCATTAATTGGGTGTAATGTCTGTATATATTTATTTAAAGATATTGCCAACGAGCGGAAAGGAAGTTTACTTTCAGTTTTCCGAGTGCCGCTATATCTTATGCAAAGATAATGCAAATAGGGTGCAGCGCAAAATAAATTTATTTATTTTTAAGATGTATCCGGGACAGTGACGGTCGTGTTTACATTCTTTTGTGTGGCGTATGGCCAATGCTTGGCGGAGAGAAACTCATGCGTGTGCCATATTGTCACCACTGTCTGAACAGCTCCACACCGAATCGGAAGCCTATGCCGTCGAACTTACCGTTCTTCTGCGACACGAATATTCCGGTGGAGAACAGACGGGTGGTGAAGCCGTATCCGTATTCCATGTAAGGATGAAGATCCTTCACCGTGAGCGCGTTGACGTATATGCGTTCTTTCTCTATGAAGTGTCCGGCCAGCGGAAGCCACGCCAGTATCATCAGCGGCGACTCATATGTGAGGTTTGTTCTGACGTAGTATTGCGACGAGTTGTACCAGTTGGAGTTGAGCAGTTCGAAGTCGCACGCCCAGTCGTCGTACCATCCGCCCGGCAGGTTGTTCTCGTGGAAGTTGGTGTAGTCGAGAAAGAACCGGTCCTTTCCGCGGTGAGTGTAGAATCCTGTGCCCGCTCTCATCTGCAGCGATTGCAGTGCCGAGATGTTCCATATGTATTGTCCGTCTATCTCGTAGCGCTCATAGTCGAGGTTGGCACCCAGCAGTCCCTTGATGCTCCGCTCATAGTTGGCTGTCAGTACAGGCCCTCCGAACCCCAGCGGGCGGTATTCCACCTCGAGCATCGGCGCCACGGAAGTGTATGTCGAAGGCATTCCCAGACTCATGAAAGCCTTTTCGTTGAGTGCCGATCTGCGGTGTATCATCATTCCGGCTTGCAGACTCAGCTTCTCGGACAGGTCGTAATGTCCCGACAGTCGTAGGTTGAAGTCGTTGAAATAGCTCATGTTTTTCATTTTGGAAGCGGCAGAGTCGCCCACCAGACCCTTCACGGCCTCGAGCACCCTCGAGTTTGATATGCGGTTTCCGTTACCGATCTTGAACTGCACATATCCGTTGCGTCGCCGGTTGAAATAATAGGTCACGGGCAGATCGAAGTATAATCGCTTCTGCTTGAAGGAGTATCCCGCCTTCAGTCTTGTGGATATCAGGCTGTTGGAAGAGAAGTAATAGCTGCCGCGGACATCGAATTTATACACGAAACCTTTGTTCCCGTTATATCCGAAGTAGAGCGGATTGAGCAGCGGGTTTATGCGTACCGAACCCTGATTGTTGCTGCCGAAGTTAGACTTTATGCGTCCGAGCAGGTGCTCGCCCACGTTGTCCCACAATATGTCGGTGAACTTCTGCTTCTTCTCGCGTGCCGTAGTGTCAGCCGCAATTGCCGCCTTCAGACTGTCCTGCTCGTGAAACAGACGCCGCTCATGAGGCGTCAGCTCCACAGGCCGTATGCGGTTTAGAAGTGCGGTGTCGTTCTTGTTCACCACCGAGTCGGTGATGAGTCGCGGCAGACCGTGCATCGACGTGTAGTCCACCGATATGTCGTTGCCCAGGAACTTGAACCTTGCGCTCAGTCCGCATCTCTCGGGTATGAGCGTCCTGACGCCCCGTTCGCCCATGTTTATGTCCATGGTGAACTTCACCATGTCGTATTCTCCCTCAACGAACATGCTGATTATGCGGCCCGCCGCCACGTCAACCGTTGCAGTACCCTTCACAAGACGCGTGTTGTCGAGCTTCGGCCTGAAAGATATGTGTGCCGTTCCGTCGCCGTTGTCTCTCACCCGGTAGCGGTAGTAACGCCTGTTGCGGCGATAGAATGGCGACAGGATGTTTTTGTCGATGAGCAGTTCGCCGTATATGTCGGGAATAAGATACTTGAGCATTGTCGGCATGATCTTCCTGCTGTGAGGTATGGTCGAGCGCGAGAGGATATTAGTTACGTCCATGTCGTTCATGCTTCTGAACACCATCTTGGCATAGCTCTCGCCCACATATTCGCGCTTTCCGCCGCGCGCTACGACAAGCATCGACGGCACGGCCATGAGTATTGCGTTGCGCCTGCGGGTCTTTATGTCGAACTTCATGTACGAATACAGCTCGTTAGGCGCGAATTTCATCGTGTCCATAGTGGCGGCATAGGCGAACACGCGCTTCATCAGCAGCGCGTCGTCTTTATTGGATGCCTTCGTGCGACAAGCCGTAAGGCACAGCAGACACAGCATGATAAGAAAGCTCCGGGCCGTATTCATCATAGGCAAAGATATGCAATAAATTTATAAAAACGATAAATCGGCAGGGAATATGAATTATTTTTTGACTACCGTCCGCCACGAACCGGTCTTTTGCATGTTATCCGAATACTTGTCGGCATGGCACATGCTTTATTTATATCGTCCTTTTCTCGTTTTATGATTGCAACATTTTGATAATTAATGATATACATGTATGCGGCGGATTGCGGCCTGTATCGCGATGTGTGGAAACAAAAAAAGCAGTTACTGAATGATGTAACTGCTTTTGTTTGTGGGCCAACCAGGGCTTGAACCTGGGACCTCCAGATTATGAGTCTGTTGCTCTAACCAACTGAGCTATAAGCCCGAGAAAACCTGTTTGTGAGGATTTCGGCTGCAAAGTTACACAGTTTGGGGCAAACTTCCAAATATTTTTCGAAAAAAATGATGTTTTTCTGTATCGTTGATATGTTTTTGTGGCATTATGGCGTGTTTCCGACGAATTGTTCATATGTACACGGTCGGTTTTTGTGTCGGAAGACGGTGTTACAGGTCGTGTGCGTGGCGGGAGCGGCTTAACGTTTTCATGGCAGTGTAGGGTATGAGAAACGGCGTATGTGAATATAATGAATCATAAAATGAGTGAATGTTAAAAATAACCTCGCGAGAATCGTTTTTTTCGAGCAGAGATACATTTGGCTGAAAAAAACGAGAAAATAAGAGGTTTGCACAATGCATTGATAATCAGTGATATAGTTTGAATGTGGGTTTTGATGACTTCGTATCGTGCTGCGAAAGAGCCTTTTTCGGCATGCGAAATGGGCCATTTCGCGTGGTGATTAGCGCTTTATCAGCCCCCGAAATGGGCTTTATCGTGGTCTGATATGGGCAATATCGTAAACTGAAGACGGGAAAAGCGATGTGCAATCATTGCTTTTCCCGTCTGTTTTATGGTTTTCGTGCTGTCTCCGTTTTCTGTTTTGCGATTTGCGACGGATATTTTTCAGCACTGTCATTTAAGTTAAAATTTAACATTATACGTGCCGCTTGCGCTCTCATTTCATGAGCACCTTCATGCAGTCGTCGCCGCTTTTCACTATGAATATACCTTTGTCCGGTATTTCGGCCTCGGTAACATCGCTGGCAATCACCGTGCCGTCGGCATGATATATGGTCATGGGCAGCTCGGAGCAGATGGTGTTTTGTCTCACGTTCACCTTGGAGTTTACGGTCGTGTTGTCTATGATTCCCGTCGAAACATGGGCGTAGCGCGAGTTCTGCGCAATGATGGTTTTTGTCAGTTCGAGTCCTTTTACGTTGTATATTCCCGATTTGTCGGTTCCGGCATAGTCCATCATGATTATTCCTGTTGCGCCGGGCTCGTTGTCGGGCGAGCTGATGAAGTCTATCAATGCCTTGCTGGTGTTAGACGCATTGATGCGGTAGCCGTCTGACCTTGCGTCGAGCGTGTAGCCCGACGCATGGTTTATGCACCATCGTGTTGAGGTGGCAGCCATCCTCACCTTGAGCATGTTGAGCATCGTGGCGTTCTTCTTGTCCGCTCCGTCTGTGCCTGTGCAGTCGTAGAAGTCCTGCACGAGAGCCCGCTCAGTGCGTCCGTCCGGTCCGCTTATTACGGCTTTTGTCTGGTCGAGATAGTTGTCGCTGTGGCTCCACGAGTTGATGTATGCCCCGTGAGGACCGTTGTCGTAGGTGTCGCGGCTCATCACAAGAATCTTTCCTCTTAGGTCGGCTATGGTGAGTTCTGGCTTGAATTCGGCTATGTATCCCGCCAGAGCGTCCGACGTGAGACATTTGTCCATCAGTGCCGCCCATTGATTCTGTATGTCGCTGTTGGCGTCGCTCTCGTGTCGCATTATCACTATGGCAAACTCTCCCGGCGCTTCTTTCAGTTTGTCGCGCAGTGTGATGAGTGCATCCTCAAACGATATCGAGGTCTTTATTATGCCGTGATAGATGTGCAGGTAAGTGCCGTTGTCGCCGTTCTCGACCGTCGGGCGCAGGTCGAAGGCGCGTATTCCGCAGTCCCATTGCTGGCTTATGGTGAGGTCTTGTGTCTTTGCAGTGGTGTTGCCCAGCAGCAGTCCGAGCAGTCCGTCGAAGCCTTCGCCGGTGGCGGAGTCGTGTGTTCCCGGTATGGACATGTCGCTTACGTATATGTTGTCGGCCATCGGCGTGATCCAGTTGTCAGCCGAAGCTGTTCCGACGGCAGCCATGAAGGCGAATGCCGCCGTGGCGATGCGTATGAGAACCTTTCCCATGGTTTATGATGTTTGGCGTTTGTCAGATGTCGTCCACTGCGCCATCTTGTGCCGGTTGCTGCCCGTTTTTCATCTGTTCGATGAACATTGACAGTCCGTGGCGCACGGAACTTAGTCCGAACAGTTCGGTGTGTATGTCGTCGATGTCGATCCAGAAACATTCGGCAGCGTCGTCGCCGGCTTTGAGCTTCGATGTGTCGTCCACCTCGCAGAGGAAGAACAGGTCGAGCGTGGGTATGTCTATGCCGCTGTATCGGTAGGTGTTTGGCAGGCTGAACAGATATTTCGTACTTGTTACTTGCAGTCCGGTCTCCTCCTTTACTTCGCGCACCACGCCCTCTTCTGCGGTCTCTTCGGCGTCGGCGAATCCTCCGGGCAGGTCGAGCGTGCCTTTGGCTGGCTCTCTCAGACGGCGCTCAACGAGCAGCTTTCCGTTGCCGTCGAGTATGAGAGCCACGTTTGATGAAGCCGGATTTACGAAATATTCGAATCCGCAGTTGTCGCATTTGATGCTTTTCTCGCTGTTCGTCTCGAAGTGACTGCTGCCGCATACCGGACAGAACTTGAATTTCTCGGTTATCTGCATGATTATGACGGGTTGATTGTAGTTTCTTTTTTTTTATTCCGGCCAGCCTTTAGTCGGTCGTTTATTCTGCAATATTATGAAAAAAAAGTTATCTTTGCAAGTAAATAGTTTTAATATTTATCAAGACAATATGAGATTGAGAATTATGGCATTGGTGCTGGCAGTTTCCGCCTCCTGGCTCACTGCATCGGCTCAGAGAGTGTTTGATATGGACTTGTGGCAGGGCAAGGCGCGTGTGGAGAATGAGGACAAGGGCGACACAGCCAAGGTGCGTGTGTTCCTGCCCGACGAGAAGACGGCTACGGGCCGCGCGGTGGTGATATGTCCCGGAGGTGGATATGAGCATCTGGCGCTCGGACACGAGGGCTATGACTGGGGACCGTTCTTCAACGATATGGGAATAGCTGCCATAGTTTTGAAATATCGTATGCCGCACGGCAACCCTGACGTGCCCGTAAGCGATGCCGAGGAGGCAATCAGAATGGTGCGCCGCAACGCCACCGACTGGAAGATAAATCCGGCTGACGTGGGCATCATGGGATTCTCTGCCGGCGGACATCTCGCATCGACCATAGCCACACACTCAACCGGCGATGCTCTGCCCGATTTCCAGATATTGTTCTATCCGGTCATAACCATGATGGAGGGATATGCCCACCAGGGCTCGCGCGACAATTTGTTGGGCAAGGATGTGAAGAAAAAGACGGAGCGCATGTATTGCAGCGACATGCACGTCTCACGCACGACACCGCGTGCCTGCATCATACTGAGCGACGATGACGACGTAGTGCAGCCGTCTAACGGCGTGAACTATTACAGCGAACTGTTCCGTCACGACGTTCCGGCAGCGCTCTATGTATATCCTTCGGGCGGACACGGCTACGGACTGCAGAGCTCTTTCAAGTATCACGTAGAGATGATGCTCGACCTCAGGGCGTGGCTGCGCAGCTTCTGACGCGCGGCCGTCACGCCAACATCGGGGCTAAAGAAAAAGCAGGGGGCTGAGACAAAACGGTGTCTCAGCCCCCTGCTTTGTATATGGCGGTGCGTGACCGCTACGTATCATCGTCAGAGAAGAGCCTTTATCTCTGCGTCGATATCCTTTATCTGAGCGTCGCGTTTCACTACGTTCACGTTCTTGTTGAGAAGGAAGAACGTAGGCACGGCCTGCACGTTGTAGTTGTTGAGTATGCTTGCGCTGTTGTTGTCCACGCGCACGCTTATCCACGGCAGCGCGGCGGTCTGTGTCTTCCAGAAGTGTTCGTCGGTATCGACAGAGACCTGATAGATCTCGAGTCCGAGCTTGTGATACTTGTTGTATATGTCGCGCAGCATCATGATGCGGTCTGCCGAACCGTCGGCAGAGAAGAGATGGAAGTCGAGCAGCACCACTTTACCTTTGAGGTCGGACAGACGGCGCACGATGCCCTTGTTGTCCTTGAGGGCTATTTCGATGATGCCTGACGTGTCTATCACTTTCGGGTCGAGTCTCTTTGCCTGCTCGCTTCTTATTATGCGTACGTTCTTCATGCCCTCAAGCGCGATGTTGTGGAGGTTGGCTCCGCGTTCGGCTTTCGGATAGAACGTGTCCCAGCTGGTGGCTACGGCGGCAAACACCTTCACGTCGTCCTCGCTGTTGCGCGGATTGAAGATGAGCATTGTCTGGTAGCCCATGTTTATTGTCTGGAAGAGGGCGAAGTAGGCATAGGCCTTCATCGGCTCCTTGAAGATGTAGTCGTTCTTTACCTTGTACTTGTAGGCGGCAACAACCTTGTTTATGCTGTCCGTCACTGCCTGCACGTTGAGTGTCGGGTCGGCAGCTATGGCGTTTACGTTGCGCTGCAGCTGCATCTGCATGAGAGCGAGCTCTTTTATCTTGGAGCAGTCGTATGAGCCTTTCACGTCATATCCTGACGCCATGGTGGGGTAGGAGGCATTCACCTCTATGGTCTCGGTAGAATCTACCGCGATGTTTATTATCTGTCCTGCTATGCGCAGACGGTAGAACTCCGGCGTGCCCTCGTCTTTCCCGCTGAAGGAGAACGAACCGTCCCCGGTGAGTTTTACTGAGTCGGTTGTCACCGGACCGTTGAGGCTCATGTGTTCAAAATACAGTATTGAGTCTTTGGCGTCGGTTATGTTTCCCGTAACCTGAAACTTCTTTTCGTTGCACGACGATATGGCCATCACCGCGGCTATTATTGCTACAAAGGTGATGTGGCAGTATCTATGATTTATCTTCATATAGTGTTTTGTTTTCGTATTCAGTATGCAAACTTACACATTTTTTTCGTATATAAGGCTCTTCGGATGATATTTTTTGCTCATACGTTGAAGGGCAGACCGTGCAGGCCTGCCCTTTTCGTGTTATTGCGTGTCCGGCGTTGAGGCTCAGTATTTTATTTTGATTAACCTCACTCCGTGCGACGGGATGAAGTAGCGTGTGTCGGTGGTGCTGAGGTCTTTCTGCCGCCACAGGTCGCGGACGTAGCTCAGGCTCGATATTCCGAGCTTTCCGAAGTAGGAAGAGAAGTCCACCGTGGCGTTCTCGCTGCCCACGTTGAATATGCCCACGGCGTAGCTGCCGTCGGCAAGCGGACGTTTCCATATCTGTATGTCGCCGTCGAGCACCTCGCGTTTGGCCTGACGGCCGAGTATGTCCTGGTTCACTGCGTTCACCTCATTGTTGCAAAGCAGTCCGAGGGTGAAGTCGTCCATGCGCGATATGTCGCAGCCTATGAGCATGTTCGAGGCGAGGAGCGACCACAGTGAGATGTGTGTGTATTGCTCTTCGGTGGTGAGGCGCGTCTCGCGCAGGTTGGCACTCCAGCCCACCATGCCTACGATGAGCATGTCGGGATCGTTCCAGCAGCCCGGTTCGGCGTAAGGATAGAGCTCAGCCTGTCTCACGAAGCCTATGTCGTAGAGCGATTCCCACGTGTCTGTTATGTCGCCCGTGGTGCGCCATGAGTTGGCATCCACGGCGTGTCCCCACTTCCACACGTCCGCCATACCATACTGGCAGAGGCTGTAGAAGATGTCGCGCGGCTGCTCACGCAGGTATTTCTGCATGTGGAGATAAGGTCTGACGTAGGCCGCCACGCTGTGGTCGCGCGACTTGTCGAACTCGCGCGAGTAGCCGCACCAGTCATATTTCAGGTAGTCTATGCCCCAGCTGTTGTATGTCTTGGCGTCCTGCTCCTCATGACCGAGCGAACCGAGATAGTTACCGCAGGTGCGGTCGCCCGGTGAAGAGTAGATGCCGAACTTCAGACCGTTGGAGTGGAGCCAGTCGCCCAAGCCTTTCATGTCGGGGAACTTCTCGTTCACGGCGATGGTTCCGTCGGCGTTGCGCTCCGGAGCCTCCCACGCATCGTCAACGTTGATGTAGCTGTAGCCGTAGTCGGCGAGTCCCTTGTCGATGAGGGCGCGTGCAGACGACATCACTTTCTCCTGCGAGACGCTGAGTCCCCAGCAGTTCCAGCTGTTCCAACCCATAGGCGGCGTGAGCGCAATCTTGTCGCCCACCTTTATCGTGAACTTCTGTTCGGTCTTGCCTTTGGCGTTCTCGCCGATGAGCGTCAGCTCGTAGTCACCGCGCTCCTTTATGCTTCCGCTGATCACACCTTTGTCCGCATCGAGGGTCAGACCTTCGGGCAGGTTGACTGCCGAGAACTTCATCGGACGCTCGCCCGACATAGGTATGCGGAAGATGACGGGTGAGCCGGGGCGCACTCCGTAAACCAGCGGACCGTTGTAGCGCGGTGTGGCCGGTGCTGCCGGGGTGAGAATGTATTTCGGAATAAATGTGGCTGTGTTCTTCTTGCCGCTTGCGGCGTCGGTGCAGGTGACTGAAATCTGCACGCATCGGCTTCTGTCGTAAGCCAGGTCGAACGATTTTGTGCCGTTGCCCTTTACAGACAGCTTCTTGCTTATGTGTTGCAGGCTCTGTCCGTTCTCGGTGTCGGTCACGTCGATGTCGATAGCCATCTTGGCGGTTGAGCCGCCTGTGTTTTTAACTGTAGCTGTGCACACCGGCTTCACTCCGAACGATTTCTGCGCGAAAGTCGTGTTTATGCAGTCTATGCGGTTGGGGACGCTGATGCTCACACCGCCGCCGAACATTCCGCCGGGGTCGTTACCGTTGTACACTCTCACGGCGAGCACGTTCTCTCCGCCCCATTTTATGGCTTTGCTCTTTGCCGGCACCGAGTAGGTGCGCACGTTCTCCCACGCCGAGACATATCCTCCCTTGTCGGCGGGAGTCTGTCCGGTCTTGCCGATAAGCACACCGTTGAGATAAGTCTCGTCGGCATCGTCTATCTTGCCCATGTCGAACACCACGCTCTCCTTCGCGTCAGAGTTGTCGAGCATTGACTGCGGCAGGGTGAAGCGTATGCGGTACCATGCGTAGTTGTTGGGATTCTGAGTGCCCTGTTCGTTCCATGGCCTGAGCATGGACAGCGACTGCCAGCTGCTGTCGTCGAACGAAATGTTTTTCCATTCCATATTGTCGCCTTTATGGAATCTGGCGTCTGTCAGTTTGATGGTCTGGGCTGCTGCGCTAAGTATTGCGGCAACCGACAGACACGTGGTCAGTAATATTTGTTTCTTCATATCAGGTTGTGATTTTGATGTATGTTCTTTTGTCGGTAGATTGGCGGAAAGTCCTGCTGCGTAAGCGGTCGTACTGCCGTGACGAGTATGGTCGGTTAATAATAAGATATGCACAAAGATACAATAAAAATCAAGAGGACGACAGCGTGGATGGCTTTTTTGTGGGTTTTATTTATATAATGTCACGCGGACGGTGGGGTGGTTATGAAGAAACGGTGTGATGCGGAGCGGCATGGGAACATACGGTGGATGTCCGGTGCGTTCCGTGATGCTGAATTTCCGTGACGTACAGACAGTCAGTGCGGTAGGTATGTCTGCGCGCCATATCAGAATAAGGATGCGTCACGATTCGTGCACGGTTACTGCGCTTTTCGGGAAAACTTTGGAGGCGTACTTACAATTTTTCTTGACTAAATTTTGACAAAATATTTTCGCAAAAGAGATGT
>ERZ780212.33-NODE-33-length-144762-cov-10.659408_pt1 | contig 144762 bp, 115 predicted proteins | sample MGYA00511364_ERZ780212 | MGnify/ENA primary metagenome ERZ780212 (study PRJEB29588, sample SAMEA2147991) | human gut metagenome | biome: human gut; feature: human-associated habitat; material: faeces | place: Denmark | collected 2008/2010 ... | reverse complement strand
AAATCTTTTTCGCTAAACATAATCTTTCGAGTTTTAAGTTTAGCACGAAGGTATGCGAAAGAGACATGCTAGTCAATACGCCAATTTTGGAAGCTTACCCTTATGGAATTGAAACAATATGAATGCCAGTCCAAGCCCGCACATGGCTGAACTTTTAATCGTACCTTATGGAATTGAAACATCCATGCAAGATAAGGCTGCGGCGACAGAATGTACTTTTAATCACTAAAAAGTTTAAGGCAAAAAATCCCCTCCAGAACTCATTCATAACAAATAGTTCCGGAGGGGATTAATTTTGTCTATATCTTTAAGCGGTACGGATTATTTGTATTCGTCCCAGCTCTTGATAGCGATGTCGTCAATGCTCATAGAGCAGAAGGCATTGATGAATGCACTTGCCAGACGGGCATTGGTTACCAGAGGAATGTTCAGGTCGACTGCGGCACGGCGGATCTTGTATCCGTTTTCCAACTCGGTAGGAGTGAGGTCACGCGGAATGTTTACCACCATGTCGATTTCTTTCTTGTGCAGCATTTCAAGTGCCTGAGGCTGACCTTCTTCGCTTGGCCAATATACGCGGGTGTTTTCCACTCCGTTTTCTGCCAGGAACTTAGAAGAACCGCCGGTAGCGAAGATGTTGTAACCTTTGGCCTTGAGGGCGCGCGCTGCCTGCAGCAAATCTACTTTCTGTTTCAGTGTACCGGTAGACATCAGGACGTTCTTTTCCGGAATGCGGTAGCCTACAGACAGCATGGCTTTCAGTACGGCACATGAAGTGTCGTCGCCGATACAGCCAACTTCACCTGTAGAAGCCATGTCTACGCCCAGTACAGGGTCGGCCTTCTGCAAACGGTTGAACGAGAACTGGCTGGCCTTGATACCTACGTAGTCGAGATCGAAGAGGTTCTTTTCGGGCTTTTCTACCGGCAGACCTAACATAACTTTTGTGGCCAGTTCGATGAAGTTAATCTTCAGTACCTTGCTGACGAACGGGAATGAACGGCTGGCACGCAGGTTACATTCGATTACCTTGATGTCGTTTTCACGAGCCAGGAACTGGATGTTGAACGGACCAGAGATGTTCAGCTCTTTCGCAATCTGACGAGAGATACGCTTGATGCGACGTACGGTTTCTACGTACAGTTTCTGCGGCGGGAACTGGATGGTAGCGTCGCCTGAGTGTACACCGGCAAACTCGATGTGCTCAGAGATGGCGTAAGCTACGATTTCACCGTTCTGTGCCACGGCATCCATTTCTACTTCCTTGGCGTGTTCGATGAACTGGCTTACTACTACCGGATGCTTCTTCGATACGTTAGCGGCCAGCTGCAGGAAGCGTTCCAGCTCTTCCTGGTTAGAACATACGTTCATGGCTGCACCAGAAAGCACGTATGACGGACGAACCAATACAGGGAATCCTACCTTTTCGATAAATGCGTTGATGTCTTCCATTGAAGTCAGTGCGCTCCATTCAGGCTGGTCTACTCCGATACGGTCGAGCATAGCCGAGAACTTGTCGCGGTCTTCAGCGTTGTCGATGCTCTTGGCAGAAGTTCCCAGGATGTTTACCTTCTGTGCATCCAGGCGCAATGCCAGGTTGTTCGGAATCTGTCCGCCGGTAGATACGATGACTCCGTGCGGGTTTTCCAGGTCGAGGATATCCATCACACGTTCGAAAGTCAGTTCGTCGAAGTACAGACGGTCGCACATATCGTAGTCGGTCGATACGGTTTCAGGGTTGTAGTTGATCATTACTGAGCGGTAGCCTTCCTTGCGGATGGTGTTCAGTGCCTGTACGCCGCACCAGTCGAACTCTACGGATGAACCGATACGGTAAGCACCTGAACCCAGTACAACAATACTCTTGTGGTCGCCTAGGTAATGCACATCGTTAGCCACGCCGCTATAAGTCAGGTACAGGTAGTTGGTCTGTGCCGGATATTCGGCTGCCAGCGTGTCAATCTGTTTTACTACCGGCACGATGCCTACGCTCTTACGGTGGTTACGGATTTCCAGGATACCGTCTTCCATATCGCCTTCGTAACCGATGGCACGTGCCACCTGGAAGTCGGAGAATCCCTGACGTTTTGCCTTGTAGAGCAGCTCGTTCGGAAGCTGTGAAAGCTGTGTATGGTTGTTGCCCCACTCGTGGAGTTCCTTAGAAGTCTGCATGATGTTCATCAGCTTGTCGAGGAACCACTTGTCAATCTTGGTGAGGTCGTGAATCTGGTCTACTGTGTAGCCTGCACGCATAGCCTTCGAGATGACGAAGATACGCTTGTCGGTCGGTTCGCGCAGTGCTTTGTCGATGTCTTCGATAACCAGCTCCTTGTTTTCCACGAAACCGTGCATGCCCTGACCAATCATACGAAGACCTTTCTGGATAGCTTCTTCGAAGGTACGTCCGATGGCCATGACTTCACCTACCGATTTCATGCTGGAGCCCAGTTCGCGGTCTACGCCGTGGAACTTACCCAAGTCCCAGCGAGGAATCTTACATACGCAGTAGTCCAGTGCCGGCTCGAAGAAGGCAGAAGTTGTTTTTGTTACTGAGTTCTTCAGGTCGAACAGTCCGTAGCCCAATCCCAACTTAGCTGCAACGAAAGCCAGAGGATAACCTGTAGCCTTAGAAGCTAGTGCAGAAGAACGGCTCAGACGGGCATTAACCTCGATTACGCGGTAGTCTTCCGATTCAGGATCGAACGCGTACTGTACGTTACATTCACCCACGATACCGATGTGACGGATGATGCGGATAGCCAGTTCGCGCAGTTTGTGGTATTCGCTGTTGGTCAGTGTCTGTGACGGAGCGATAACGATAGACTCACCGGTGTGGATACCCAGCGGGTCGAAGTTTTCCATGTTGCAGACCGTGATACAGTTGTCGAAACGGTCGCGCACTACTTCGTATTCCACTTCCTTCCAGCCTTTCAGGCTCTTTTCTACCAGCACCTGCGGAGAGAAAGAGAACGCTTTTTCGGCCAGCACGTTCAGTTCTTCTTCGTTGTCGCAGAAACCTGAACCCAGACCTCCCAGTGCGTAGGCTGCACGGATGATGACCGGATAACCCAGTTCCTTCGCTGCACGGCGGGCATCTTCGATATTTTCTACTGCCTCACTCTTGATGGTCTTCACGTTGATTTCGTCCAGCTTCTGTACGAAGAGCTCACGGTCTTCCGTATCCATGATGGCCTGTACCGGAGTACCCAGTACGCGGGTGTTGTATTTTTCGAACACACCGGCTTTGTAGAGAGCCACACCGCAGTTCAAGGCAGTCTGTCCACCGAATGACAGCAGCACGCCGTCGGGACGTTCCTTGTCGATGACCTTTTCTACGAAATACGGAGTAACGGGCAGGAAGTAGATTTTGTCTGCCACACCTTCCGAAGTCTGCACGGTGGCGATGTTCGGGTTTATCAGGATGGTTTCGATACCTTCTTCCTTCAGTGCTTTCAGTGCCTGCGAACCAGAGTAGTCGAATTCACCTGCTTCACCGATTTTCAGGGCTCCTGAACCTAACAGCAATACTTTCTTTATGTTTTCTTTCATTGTTTTCTTTGTTTTTTAGTGGATTACAGCAACTTTACAAACTCATCGAACAGGAATTCCGTGTCGGTAGGACCGCTGGCAGCTTCCGGGTGGAACTGAGCCGAGAACCAGGGGTTCTTCTTGTGGCGGATACCTTCGTTCGAACCGTCGTTCATGTTGATGAAGAGCGGTTCCCAGTCGGCTCCCAGTGTGTTGTTGTCTACGGCATAACCGTGGTTCTGCGAGGTGATGAAACACTTTTCCGTGCCTACCATGCGTACCGGCTGGTTATGGCTGCGGTGACCGTATTTCAGTTTGTAGATTTTAGCACCTCCTGCCTTTGAAAGCAACTGGTTACCCATACAGATACCGAAGATAGGAAGTTTTTCGTTCTGCATGGCCTTGCGGATGTTCTGTACGGCTGCATCGCAGGTGTCAGGGTCGCCCGGACCGTTGGAGATGAACAGACCGTCGAACTGCAGAGAGTTGAAGTCGTAGTTCCAGGGCACGCGGATGATTTCCACGTCGCGCTTGAGCAGGCAACGGATAATGTTTGATTTCACGCCACAGTCTACCAGCACAACTTTTTTCTTGCCTTCGCCTTCGTTGTAGCGAATCACTTCCTTGCAAGAAACCTTGTCTACGTAGTTCACACCTGCATAAGTAGCTTCGGGAATGTTGTCCGGCTCATCGTCGAACACGATTTTTCCCATCATCACTCCATGTTCGCGCAATACCTTTGTCAGTTCGCGTGTGTCGATGCCTGTGATACCCGGAATCTGTTCGCGTTTCAACCAGTTGCCCAGACTTTCCACAGCATTCCAGTGAGAGTATTTTTCACTGTAATCGCTTACGATAATCGCTTCGGCATGGATTTTTTCGCTCTCCATGAAAGTAGGCAGTCCGTTTGCTTCGAACGTGAAGGGAGGCACACCATAGTTACCTACCAGCGGGTAAGTCAGTGTCATCAACTGACCGGCATACGAAGGGTCGGTCAAGCTTTCGGGGTATCCGGTCATTGCCGTGTTGAAAACTACTTCACCGGCTACCGGTTTCTCATAGCCGAACGACTTGCCATGAAAGCGGCTCCCGTCGTCGAGGATCAATGTTACATTTCTCATTACCTTGTTACTAATAATCTTTATATCTTGTATTTTTTTTCTATTCTACTCTCGTATATACGAAAAAACGCCCGGACTTGCCGAAAAGCAGTTCCGGGTGTTTGAAAAAATAGGAAATCTTAAATATTCAGGAAATAAGTGACATAAAAGAAAAAAGAAATAGCTTCCGGCATTTGTCCATTCCGCCGGAACTCCGAATGTGCGCTTATTCTTTTTACTATGTGTTATACAGTAATACATCAAACTCTTTTGTCACGTCATAATTCGGAGTGCAAAGATAATGTTTTCTATTCAAATGAAAGGATGTTTGCCAAAAGTTTTTACAAAAATATTTCATTTTCCTCTTTTTACTTCTTTTCTCCGCTGTTGCGGGCGGCTCTTTCGCGCATGATGCTGTCCGACCACTCCTGCAGGCGCTTGTATTCTTCTTCGGTGAGTCGCATGAACGAGCCGTGCTGCGGATGTTTCACACCCTCCATGGTGACGGGGGAGTGGAAGTTGGCGAGTTTTTCATCAGCCTGGCAGATGCGATATCTTTTGGGCTTGGAGGAGTATTCAATGTAGGCCACGCGCCAGGTGGAGTCGCCCACCAGCTGGAAGGCAGAGCAGCCCTCGCACTTCTTGTTGCCTTCAAACTTCACATAGTCATTTTCATCCTTTATCTTGTATGGGCCGGTCAGTTTCGTGGCCGTGGCGGCAAAGATGCCGGGTGTACCTCCTTCTTTCTTGATGAGCATGTGGTAGAGTCCGTCGGCCGGCACATAGTTGATGTCGGCATCGATGGTAGCATATCCCCAGTCCACCAGCAGGCGGGGCTTGGTAAGACGTGTAAAGGTGGCGTCGGCATAGGAGTAGAACACGCGGTCGTACTGGTCTTCTGCCGGATTAAGCAGTGAATAATATATCATGTATCCGCCCTTCGTGCCATCGGCCCATACGTACGAAGGGTCCCAGAAAATCTGCGGTGCCCATACGCGTTTGATGGTGCTGTAGTCCTTATAAACGTCGGGCGACTGAGACTCACAGAAGATGCCCGGTCCCTGGCGGAAGTCGAAGGTGGTAGAAGTCCAGTGAATCAGGTCGTCACTTTTCAGCAGGTTAATGCCGTAGTTGAACCACGAGCGGCTCTTGGCGTTGCTCATGTCGGTAGTCACCATCAGGTAGCCCTTTCCGTCGGACGTACGGCAGATAAAGGCATCGCGTGCTCCTCCCTCTATTTTTGACATTTCTTCTACATTGTATACGGGGTCGCCATCAATCAGGTCGTGAAAGTGTACGCCGTCACGGCTCAGGGCGTAGGCCGTCCATTCCCCTCGTCCGCTCATGTGGCAGTACAGGTATCCGTAGTCTCCCTTTTGCAAGTTTTGTGCTCCGGCTCCCAGTGAAGCTAGTGCCAGCAGTGAAATTATCAGTTTCTTTTTCATGGTAGTGTAATGTTTCATTTTGCGGGTAAAAGTAGGAAATCGGCAGGAGGCAGACAAGGGACTATTGTACAAATTACACGTAATAATGTGTCAAATGCTCTTGTGATGTAACGGAAACGGGTTGTACGGGCTGGAAAAATGTAGTTTCTCGGAAAAAAATCTCTTTTTTATTTGGCTGTTTTCAAGAAAACAGTAATTTTGCAACCGTTTTCAACGAAACACGTTGCCGAAATAACTCAGTTGGTAGAGTAACTCATTCGTAATGAGTAAGTCGCGGGTTCGAGTCCCGCTTTCGGCTCGACAAGCGCATTTATGCGCTTTTTTTATTGCGATGAATATAAGTTAAAGATTAAGCAAAAGAAAGACTGTCATTTCAAAATCCTGAGATGACAGTCTTTTTTTATCGTGGTATTGTAAGAAACTATTCTGCTGTGAGTGTTGCTTTGTTGCGCGCATAGAGGTCGTCGATGATGCCATCAGACAAACCGATTACCGGGACGTAAATATACGTAGCCCCGATAATGTTGGCTATGGTCAGAAAGATTTCTCCTGCCGGAACGATTACGTCTGCACGGTCGGGTTTCAGGCTGTATTTTTCCATACGTTCTTCTACCGACAATGATTTCAGGTCTTCATGCAGGGCACTGAGCGTAGTTACCAACATGCGCAGTTGTTTCTTTTCTTTTTTTTCTGCCAAGCGGTACAGCTTGTTGATGTTTCCTCCCGAACCGATGATGTTGGTTTGCGGGTACGACTGCGCCAACTCTGCCATGTCTTTCTTCAGTCTTTCCCATTCTTTTTCTTTTACCGCATTGTTCAGAATACGTACTGTACCGATGTTGTAAGAACGGCTGCACATCAGTTCACCTTGCGACAGCAGGTTGATTTCCGTACTGCCACCGCCCACATCTACATAAATGTAATTTCCCTTGCGGTCTTCCATGCACTCCAGATGGTTGTTATAGATAATCTTCGCTTCTTCTTGTCCGTCGATTATCTCTATTTGGATGCCTGTTTTTTTCTCAATACGTTTTATAATGTCTTTTCCGTTTTGGGCATCACGCATGGCAGACGTGGCACATGCACGGCAGTATTTCACGCCGTAAATCTCCATCAGGTTGCTATACGCTTTCATCAGGCGAATCATGTTTTTTTCTTTCTTTTCCGATATTTCGCCTTTCGCAAAAACATCAAATCCCAAGCGTAACGGAACACGTAATAAAATTTCTTTTGAAGAGCGGATTTCTCCGTCTTTCTCTGACATTCGTTTTATCAGCAACCGGACAGCATTCGAACCGATGTCAATGGCTGCATACGTTGCTGAATCCTCTTTATCTTTTGCCATAATGTTTTGTAGTTTTATATGATTATTCGCCTGTACCGGCGTTTTCTGCTAAATAATAATCGTATAATGCTTCTTGTGAACGGAATGGGGGATTCTCGCCGATGTCTTGGAATTGGTTTTCTCCTTTGCCGTCTACGATGCGTCCCTGAAGTGTATCGTTCAGCCCGTATTCTACGATTCGTTTCATTTCGCCCTTTATCGCCGGGTCGAATACCGGAGTTACCACCTCGATGCGGTGGTCTAAGTTCCGCGGCATCCAGTCTGCCGAGCCGATAAATATTTTCTCTTCACCTCCTGCCGCGAAGATGAAGATGCGCGAATGTTCCAAGTATCGGTCTATGATTCCCCGGATGCGAATGTGGTCGCTCACTCCTTCGATGCCCGTTACCAGCGAACAGTTGCCGCGTACCAACAAATCAATGTCTACCCCCGCCCGCGATGCTTCATATAGCTTTTCTACCATGATAGGGTCGGTGATGTGGTTGATTTTTATTTTGATATATGCCGGTTTGCCTGCTTTTTTATTCTTTATTTCGTCGTTGATTAGCGTAATGAACTTCTTCTTCATTTCGTTGGGCGAAACAAGCAGGTTCTTAAAGCGTACCGGACTGTAAGGACGTTCGATGAAATCGAATACTGAATCTACTTCTCTTACTAATTGGGGGAGTGCGGTCATCAATACACAGTCGGTGTACATGCGCGCATTTCCTTCGTGGAAGTTTCCGGTACTGATGCAGGCTATGTCCGGACCTTTTTTCATACCGATGTGGGTAATCTTTGAGTGGACTTTCAATCCCTCTACGCCGAAAATTACTTTGATACCTGCATCTTGCATCTTCTTAGACCAGTTGATGTTGGAAGCCTCGTCGAAGCGTGCCAACAGTTCGATGACAACCGTGACTTTCTTTCCGTTGCGTGCCGCAGCTATCAACGCCTTGACTACTTTCGATTCTTTAGCCAACCGATACAGCGTTATCTTCACGCTTTGCACTTGTTTGCTTACAGCCGCCTCCTGAAGAACCCGGATGAAAGAGTCGAAATTATGGTAAGGCACGTGGATGAAACGGTCTTGCTGGCGAATCTTTTCTAAGATACTGTCCGGGCCGTCCAGCTCTTTCTTCAAGATAGGAGTCCACGCCGGATATTTCAAATCCGTATGTCCGCAGTCGGGGAAACGCATCAAGTCTTTATGGTTCTGATAACGTCCGCTTTCTAATACCGTGTCCAGCGTATCCAAATCTAATTTCTTCAATACACGTTTCAGCAGGTCTTTCGGCATCTCACTGTCGTATAATACACGCAGCGGTTCGCCCCGTTTGCGGCTCTTTACGCCTTTCGATATCTTCTGAAGCGTACCCGTGCGCAGGTCATTGTCGATTTCCATTTCCGCATCGCGTGTAAACTTAAAGGCGTAGGCTTCAAATTCTGTGTAGCCCAAGCCTTCGAATACTAACGGCAGGCAGCAGCGCACTACGTCATCCAAGTACATCAGGTAACTCTTTCCATCCGAATCCGGAAGCCGCACGAAGCGTCCGCATACGTTGACGGGAAGTTCCATAAACGCATAGTCCGATTGAGCTTTAGGCGATTTCCGGCTAACTTTTACTGCCAGATAGATATTTTCATCGTTTTCACTGTCGAGCAGTTTGACCGCCGAAAACCACACCGGAATCATCAGTCCGCTCAGGTTCTTTTTGTAGTACGAACGGATAAACTCCAACTGTTCGGGAGTAATCTCGCTATCTGTGATTTGGTAAATGTTTTCTTTCCGTAATTCCTGCGTAATCTGATGAACCGTGGCTTCATACTCTTTCATGTAGCCGGAGTTCAGCTTGTTGATTTGCTTGATGAGCTTCATCGCATGTTCTCTTTCGTGCGAGGCCGCACGGTCGCCACATTCGGCTATGCGGTTTTGGGTAGCCATGCGTACTCTGAAAAATTCATCCAAGTTATTCGAGTAAATGCCTAAAAAAGACATACGCTCCAATAAAGGCACGTGAGTGCGCGTGGCTTCCTGCAAAATACGTCGGTTGAAATACATCCAACTGATATCCCTTTCAAGGTAATAAGTCTCTTGTTTTTTCTTCTGTACCATAACAAATTCGTACTTTTTTGCAAAGAAAAGCATTTTATGTTACAAAAGGATTTCAAAATCTCCCTTTTTTCTGTTTTTATCAGATTAATTGCAATTATACTATAGTGTCATCTTCCGTATTGAATATGAGAACGAATCCGGTGATAATCCATATCATTGACAGGGTTGTAACGATTAAATATAAAAGTTCTTCGTATTGCCCGCCTTGAAAATGCAGATAGAAACAAATGGCAGGCATTAAAACGTAGAGCGACAAATAGTAGGTTACTTTCCAGCGTGCCAATGTTTTTTTTCGTTTTGATGTAGCCTGTCGGTTCTGTTACTTCTACCCACGGGGTGATTTTCTCATTAAGTTTATCGTTCCGTACTTTCTGGGTTGCATAGATGGCAAGTAGTAAAGCGGTAGCTACACTTGTAAATATGGTTGCGTAAAAGAACCAATCACTTTGGAATCCGGAGTCAATGCCTTCTAATAAGTCTAAAACCCAAAAAACAATAAATGCAGTTTGTAAATCGGATAGGTAACGCTGTTTAAATATTTGGGTAATTCGGTTATTCATAGTGTTTTGATTAAGTGATTAATATCATTTGTTCGTGTTAGAAATAGGAGGATACCGTCACGCTATTGGCAGATGCCGGCGGAAAGCGCACGAAAGTAGGCAACCGCTGCAACGGTTGGATAAACTGCCCGATGGGGGAGTGTCGGTTATCATCGTGTATAACTTAAAGGTTGTTTCGTTTTGCAGGGCAATTTATGTTAAAAAATCGGATTATGCAAATAATTTGTAATAAATTAAGAGACTGTCTGATGCCGGCAGATAAGCAGAATCAAACAGTCTCGGTTACAATGGTTGGTTATATGTTGGTGTGTGTTTATACGAAATCTTCTACCATATACATGTGGTGCGGCTGACTTTGAGGTAAGAAATATTCTAACTCATCTACGATTACATGTTCTGCCGATTTAGCCCAGCGCATGAAGTCGGGGTTGGGACGGTAAGTTTCAGAGAAAGCAAGCAGGCGTTCCAAGTTGAAATCTTCATCGGTTACTCCCGCTCCGTTTCTTACGGCATCGAACGCATTGCATTCTTGTTCGATGTGTGCCGGAACCATCAGGATAGGTTTGCCTAAATACATCGCTTCGCAGATAGACTCGAAACCGGCGGTGCTGGCGTATGCTTTACATCCCGCCATGCGGCGCAGGAAGTCTACATCGTCTAACTGGTGGAAATACAGCGTATCGTCTATCTTCTTTACCGGATCGTTTTCCTCTAAATTGTCCCAAAAGAAGTGGAGGGGAACGTCGGGGTATTCCTTATGCCAGCGGCGCACGCTTTGGGCAAAGCCCGCATTCAGCAGGTAGCCGTGGATATAGTTTCCCTCGGTGGCTTCTTGTATAAATACGTCCGACCGGAGCAGGGGAGGGATGACGCGGATGGTTCCGTCGTCCGCCATCGGATGGAACGACAACGCCAGTTTCCGTTTCGCACCCAGCGCAGTAAGCCGTGTAAAGAGGTTGAGCAGAAACATGCTCCAACGCTTTTGTTTGGGCAACCCGAAATCGCGGTGAAGGAACAGGTACTGATGTCCGATACATACCTGCGGAACCGACGGGCGGAAGAAGAAGTAAGTCAGCCCCGTAAGCAGTTCGTAGAAATTAATTACCAAGTCAGCTTTGCTCTCTTTTATCCGCCGGTGGATGAAGTAAACGCTTTCGGCGTATTCGGGCAGCTTGAACAGGTTATAAACCACGCTGCGTGGCAGGTTGGCGCGACAGTTTGCCTGCGTGGGCAGGAAATTGGGACTGGTGAACTGCTTGATGGGTGCGTGAACGCTGCGCACGAAGAACCCCGGCAACCGCCGTGCTTCGCTTTTCCCCACCAGAATCTCGACCACGTCGTGCCCGTTGTCGCGTAACAGTTTTTCTAACGAAATGGCTTGGGTCAGATGTCCCCGCCCTTCGCCCTGAACGATGAATAATATTTTCATGATGCTATATTTAGAGCCAATACGTTGGAACCGGATTCGCGCAGGGCAAAATCGGAGTAATACATCACCTGCCAGTTGCCCTCATTATCTTCGGTCAGTGCCGAAAGCGTTTCTACCCAGTCGCCCGAATTCAGGTAATGAATGCCGTCTATCATGCTGTTCTCCGGATGATGGATGTGTCCGCAGATAACGCCGTCACATTCCCGTGCGCGGGCGAAAGACACAAGCACACGCTCAAAGTCGGAAATATACGATACGGCAGTTTTCACCTTCTGCTTGATGGCTTGCGAGAGTGAGTAGTAAGGCTTTCCGTGTTTCACCCGGTAACGGTTATACAGTCCGTTGAGCCACAGCAGCAGCGTATATCCGATGTCGCCCAACTTGGCAAGCCATTTCATTTCCGTCGTCACGCGGTCGAACACGTCGCCGTGGGTTACAAAGTAATAACGTCCGTTGCTCTCCAGCATGTAGTCTTTCACTATCTGGATGTTTCCGAAACGCAGCGGAACCAGACTGTCCAGAAAATCATCGTGGTTTCCCCGCACGTAGATAACCTCCGTTCCGTGTTTCTCCATCATGTTCATAATGATTTTAAAGAAGCGCGTATGCTCCGGCTTCCACTTCTTTACGCCCGACTTCTGTAAGTTCCATCCGTCGATGATGTCGCCGTTCAGTATCAGACGCTCACAGTCCACGCTGCTTAAAAAGTCGCTCGCTTCGTTTACTTTCGAGTGGGTTGTTCCCAAATGGATGTCCGATAAAACCACCGTTCGGTAATAAGGTCTTTGTTCCATAGTTTTACAGATTAAGAAACCGCATTATGCCATGTCTTCAAGCGTGTACATCGAAGAGATTTCGTACAGAAATTCTTCTGCCATCAGCTCTACGTTTTCGATGGCATCTTCCACCGTTTCGCCGTAAGCAAAACACTGTTCATGCTCCAGCAGGTAAGCGTAATACTCTCCTCCGGGCAAACATTCTACTACGTATTTTCCAGCAATAACTTCCATAGCTATACATGTTGAATTTAAATCTGCCCAAAGGTCATCAATTTGTGTTTCAAACCCGTGTATTCGTTATTACGTTTCTATGAAAAAAGGCTTCGGAAGACGAATCATGCCCTCCAAAGCCTTCTGATTATAAGTAAAAAACACATGCGGATGTTTTCATTAACGCATCCGCATGTGTTCGGTAACGCATACGGTAGAGTTACCTGTCTTTACCGCTTATGTTTTTGCATAAACTCAATGTGTCTTTTTTTGCCGTCTCAACGGTTAGAATCGGTATCCTACACCGATTGCAAAGTTCATGTTACGGGGTTTGTCACCGTCGTAATCGTTGTCAAAGTGATACGGTGTGATAAATCCGTTTTGTCCGGTGATGTTTATCAGGTAGTGTTCTCCCAGTTCTACGCCTACACCCCACTGGATACCCAAGTCGAAGCGTTTCCAGTTCATTCCGTCGTCGGCAAACATTTTGTTGCTTTTCGCATTGTCAATGTGCAGTTTCGATTTGCCGCCTACCCCGATACCTAAATAAGGACCGGCGTTAACAACAAATTTCACATCATCTGTAATGGGGAATTTGTAGGCAGCCGTTAAAGGGATATCCAAGTAAATAGGCCGGGCTGTAAACTTCTCTCCCTCAAATTTGTATTTGAAACCTTTAGAGGTAACCATTAGCCCCGGCTGAAAAGCCCAATGTTCGTTAAACTCATAATCCATACCTATACCCGCTGTAAATCCGGGCAATACTTTTGAGTTGTCCAACTTGGTCATGTTCCCAAAGTTCATGCCGAACTTCACGTCCCATCTCAGCTGTGAGAAGCCTGCTACCGCAAACATTCCCATAATCAATGTCAGTAATACCTTTTTCATTTTTGTTTGTTTTAGTTTCAGTCCTTCCCCGGTAGACTTATTGTTTTTTATTTGCGCGAAACGCAGGGGCTACCTTTCTGTTGTTTTTGAAAGGTTCGTTTCTATTTTTTGCTAACAACAAAAGTAGCGAATTGTTTGATAGCTTGATTAATAAATGTATTAAAAGAACAAATTTACATAAAAACGGCACACCGGACGGCAGGATAAAAAACAAGGCACGAACTGCATTTTTCTGCCGCTCGTGCCTTTCTGTCTTAATAAAAGAAGGACAATATCCGGGTTTAATAGACTTCTATCTTCGAAGCCAGCTTTTTACATTTTTCGCGCAATGCGTTGAGGTCGCCATCGTTCTTGTCGTAACAAACTACCACACCCATGCGGCGGTTCAGTTTGGTAAACGGTTTGCCGAAGATACGCAAATACGTGTTGGGTTGCGAACAAACCAGCTCTTCGCCACGGTAGCGCGGCGTTTCCTTGCTTGCTATCGGCGACAGGATGACAGCGCTTGCCCCGATGTGTTCTTGGGTAATGCCCGGAATGGGTAAGCCCAATACGGCGTAAAGATGTAGTTCAAACTCATTTAAGTTTTGTGTATTGGCAAGCGTAACCATGCCGGTGTCGTGCGGACGCGGAGAGAGTTCAGAGAAGTAAACACCCTTATCGTGGCTCAGGAAAAACTCTACGCCCCACAGCCCGTATCCCGTCAGTGCCTCGGTTACTTTAGCAGCCATGCGCTGTGCCTCCGCCAAATGTTCGGGAGCAATGTGTGCAGGCTGGAAACTTTCGCGGTAATCGCCACCCTTCTGAACGTGACCGATAGGAGGGCAGAACAGCGTAGGCCCGTTTTTCTGAGTAACAGTAAGCAATGTAATTTCACTGTCGAACTGGATAAACTCTTCGATAATCAGTTCCTTGATGTCGCCACGGCTACCGCTGCATCCGTAATCCCATGAGTATTGCAGGTCTTCGGGCCCTTTGGCTACCGACTGCCCTTTTCCCGATGAAGACATCAGCGGCTTGATTACACACGGATAGCCAATCTTTTCAGCCGCTTCTTTCAGCTCTTCCAACGAAGTGGCATAAAAATATTTTGCCGTTTTCAGTCCCAGCTCTTTGGCAGCCAAATCACGGATAGCCTTGCGGTTCATGGTGAAATTAACGGCACGCGCACTCGGCACTACCTGAATTCCCTCTTTTTCCAAATGGTAAAGCCGTTCGGTGCGTATGGCTTCGATTTCGGGGACTATGATGTCCGGATGGTATTTTTCAACAACGCGGTCGAGCGCTTCGCCGTCTAACATATTGAACACCTCGCAAGCGTCTGCCACCTGCATGGCAGGAGCGCCCGCGTATGAATCACAAGCTACGATGTATTGCCCCAAACGTTGTGCGGCAATGGTAAATTCCTTTCCTAACTCGCCGGAACCCAGCAAAAGTATTTTCTTAGTCATATTCGTTTTTAGTTTGGTATTGGCAAAGATAACCTTTTAAATTGAAAGCATCAAGTGAATAGGGCGGGGAAATAAGAATATTCGAAAAACGGAGCTTGAAGCAAGAATATTATTCCCACCGCCATCGCTATAAACCAAAGCAGGATAAGGATAATCTTTGTTGAGGTAGACATGGGTTTCCACTTGCCGAAACCTTGCAGGATGAGTTGCAGCAGTCCTACCACCGGGATACCGATAGCCAGCAGTCCGCAAACAGCTATGGTGATGGCGATAGTCGGCGAGTTGCCAATCAGATTCCAGTCGATATAAGGCAGGGTGTTATAAAAAGCTGCCGGGATGCTTACCAGTATGCCTGTAGCAGCCATAAGCAGTGCGAACAAAACAATCAGCCCTACCAACAATGCCGGGGCACAACAAATGGCTACGAGTATCAGAAACAGCTTCAGCAAGAATCCGATGACCGCCACAAAAGCATTGCCCAAGCGGTGGAGAAACGAGCGGGGCTTGTCGGAATGTGCAAACTCGTTGGCGCGTTCAAATCCGTTCGTCACCGTCTTGCCGATGTTGGTTACATTGATCGGTTCGCCGCGCATCTGCAACTTCTCGGTAGCCGTCTGCGCCATCGGGATGACAATCCAAGCTATCAGGTAAGCCAGTATCAGTCCGTGAACGAAGCATCCGAACACAATGAGTATGATACGCACCCATGTGGGGTCCCATCCGAAGTAAGCCGAGATACCCGAAATCACACCGCCCAGTATGCGGTCGTCCGGATTACGGAACAGCCGGCGCGATATGTTTTTGTCGGTATCCTTCTTCTCTTGTTCCTCGTCCGCCTCATCATTCAAATCTTCCGGTTTACCCATGCGGACTATCACGCTCTCTACTATCTCTATCGTTATTACCTGCTTCCCGTCGCGGATACATTCGTTAAACAGTTCGGCGATGCGTGTTTCTATGTCGCGCACAATTTCATCCGCCCCTTCCTGCTTGCGGAAATGATAGCGCAGGTTATTCAGGTAATTATCCAGTAAAACATAGGCGTCCTCATCTATGTTATAAACGGTTCCGCCCAAATTGATTGTCAGTGTCTTTTTCATAATATGTTAGCTGTTAGAAGTTTTTGTCTTAAGTGATTTACAGTATCCGAAAGGTCATCCCAAGCAGTTTCCAGTTCGGAGAGAAATTCTTCGCCTTGTTTCGTCAGTTGGTAGTACTTGCGGGGAGGCCCCTGTGTCGATTCCACCCACTCGTACGACAAGAGTCCATCGTTTTTTAACCGGGTGAGCAGCGGATAAAGCGTACCCTCTACCACAATCAGCTTGGCTTCTTTCAGCTTCATGATGATATCCGAAGCGTAGGATGCCTCCCGGTGTAACAGTAAAAGAATGCAGTATTCTAACATCCCTTTACGCATCTGTGATTTTACATTGTCTACATTCATTTGTATTTCAATAATTGTTTGTATGGCACAAATATATGCTTTATTTAAATACCTTGTATTACATAATACTTTATTTTTGATGTTTTTAACAAAAAAAGCTGCAAGGAGCAAGCCTTTGTGCGCACGAAATCGTATATTTGTACGCAGTACGAACTAACAGCCTGTTTTAATGTTGCTTAGCTTGGTTTTGAAACCTGAAAAATTCTACCCGTAGCGTTAACCAACGCTATGGGAAGAAAGGAGGAACTTATCCGCATGGGATGAGGGTTTCTTGCGGTAGTGTTTTGCAAGGCAAAATCACAGCCGGTTTCACGGTATGGCAAACGGGTGGAGGGCAATGCTTGAACAGACTATAAATACTTCATTATTATGGGTTTATTATCATCCCTGTTCGGGGGAAGCAAAACAGATGGAAATCAAACCGGACAAGACGAGAAAAATTTTGAAATACTAAAATACGATGGGATTCGCGCACGGAACATGGGGCAACTTGCCTACGCCATTAAATGTTTCGAGAGTGCCGTTGCGCTGAACGACGAACCGGAAACTCTGGGGCTGCTGGCTAACGCCTATTTGCAGACGGGACGTTTGGAAGACGCCCGCCACACGTTGGAGCGGCTGACTGTAAAAGACGCTACGAACCTGAGTGCATGGCTGGCGCTTGCCAACGTATGTTATATGCAGGAAGACTATGCAACCATGAACGATGTTTGCCAGAAAGCGCTTGCCTTAGACGACAAAAACGCCACCGTGTATTACCAGTCGGCACGTGCCGCTAAAGGATTGAAAAACGACTTGCAGGCAGTTGTGCTGCTGACCAAAGCCCTCGTGCAGGATGACGGGTTTATCAACGCCTACCTGCTGCGCGCCGAAATCTTGTGGGAGATGCGTCAGGCGAAAGATGCGAAAGAAGACATACAGAAAGTGCTGCAACTGAGCCCCGACAGTGAAGAAGCTCTGCTGCTGAACGGAAAAATAGACGCGGCGTTGGGTAATGTGGAGGCGGCATTGCAAGGCATCGACCACGTAATATCGCTGAATCCTTTTCACGAAGAAGGTTACTTGCTGAAGGCAGGGATATTCCTCTTGCAAAAAGACTTTGACAAGGCGATTGATACGTATACCGAAGCGATGGAACTGATGGAAGATAACGCTCGCCTGTATCAGGAGCGCGGACGTGTTTATCTGCTGAAAGGCGATAAGGAAAAAGCCGCTGCCGACCTGAAGCGAGCCATCGAACTGAACCCCGAAAGCGAAAACCTGATAACGGGGAATTTTAAGAATTACGAAGCCAAGAACGGCTGAAAGGAAACTTTTTGTTACAGATTCTTGGTGTGAACGTATAATTCGTTATTTTTGCAAAAAATGAATTGACGGAATGCAAGTAGCTATTATCAAATATAACGCCGGCAACCTTTTTTCGGTTGACTATGCGTTGAGGCGGCTCGGAGTGGAGCCTGTCATTACATCGGACAAGGAACTGTTGCTGAAGGCTGACAAGATTATTTTTCCCGGAGTGGGCGAGGCGGAAACCACCATGAACCACTTGCGGGCAAACGGACTTGACCTTTTTATAAAAGACTTGAAACAACCCGTATTGGGCATCTGCTTGGGGATGCAGCTCATGTGCCGCCATTCGGAAGAGGGAGATACCGACTGTCTGGGTATTTTCGATGCCGATGTGTGCCGTTTCCTCCCGAAGAAGCATGAGGATAAAGTGCCTCACATGGGATGGAATACGATAGGGCAGACATGCAGCCCGCTGTTTCGGGGGTTCGGGAAAGAAGAGTTCGTTTATTTCGTACACAGTTACTACGTTCCGGTGAATGTCCATACGGCAGCCGTAACCGATTATATCCTGCCTTTCAGTGCAGCGTTGCATAAAGATAATTTCTATGCCACGCAGTTTCATCCCGAAAAGAGCGGGAAGGTAGGCGAACGCATCCTTTCTAATTTTTTAAATCTCTAAACCGATAACACTATGATAGAACTGATTCCGGCTATCGACCTGATTGATGGAAAATGTGTCCGTCTGTCGCAGGGCGATTACGATACCAAACAAATATATAATGAAAATCCGGTAGAGGTGGCGAAAGAATTTGAAGCGTACGGCATCCAGCGCCTGCATGTGGTCGATTTGGATGGTGCGGCTTCGCAGCACGTGGTAAACTATCGGGTGCTTGACCGTATAGCCGGGCAGACTTCGCTGAAAATTGATTTCGGCGGGGGCATCAAGAGCGATGAAGATTTGGTAATCGCTTTCGACAACGGGGCGCAGATGGTTACGCTGGGCAGTGTGGCGGTTAAACACCCGGAACTGTTCGATAAATGGCTCGGCATGTACGGAAGCGAGAAAATCATCTTGGGTGCCGATACGAAGAACGGCAAAATAGCCGTGAACGGCTGGAAGGAAGAAAGTACGCAAGAATTGATGCCTTTTTTGGCAGACTATATAAATAAAGGTGTAAAGAAGGTACTCTGTACAGACATCAGTCGCGACGGTATGCTGGAAGGACCTTCCGTAAACCTGTATAAGCAAATCATGGAGGCGCATCCGGAGCTGCACCTGATAGCCAGCGGCGGAGTAAGCCGGCTGGATGATATATTGGCTTTGGAAGCGGCGGGAATCCCGGCTGTGGTTTTCGGCAAAGCCCTCTACGAAGGTCGTATCACGTTGAAAGAACTCAGCTCATTAATATAAATATATGTTAGCGAAACGAATTATCCCCTGTCTGGATATAAAAGACGGACAGACGGTGAAAGGAACAAACTTTGTCAATCTCCGCGAGGCAGGCGACCCCGTGGAGCTGGGCAAGATGTACAGCGAACAAGGAGCCGATGAACTGGTTTATTTAGATATAACCGCCAGCCACGAAGGACGCAAAACGTTTACCGACTTGGTACGCCGTATTGCCGCCGAAATCAATATACCTTTTACGGTAGGCGGAGGAATAGGCGAGCTGGCAGATGTCGATCGCCTGCTGAATGCAGGTGCAGATAAAGTTTCGGTCAATTCAGCGGCAATCCGTAATCCGCAGTTGGTGAATGATATAGCCAAACATTTCGGCTCGCAGGTCTGTGTGGTGGCTATTGATGCACGCCAAACTCCGCAAGGATGGAAATGCTATCTGAACGGCGGACGTCTGGAAACCGACCGTTACCTGATGGATTGGGCAAAAGAAGTAAACGACAGAGGAGCGGGAGAAATTCTGTTTACCAGCATGGATCATGACGGCGTGAAAAACGGATATGCCAATGCTGCTATGGCTGAATTGAGTGAAAGCCTTACCATCCCTGTAATCGCTTCGGGCGGAGCCGGGAAGAAAGAACATTTCCGCGACGCATTCTTGGAGGGCAAGGCGGATGCTGCACTGGCTGCCAGCGTCTTCCATTTCGGGGAAATACCCATCCCTGAATTAAAGGCTTACCTGCGCAGCGAAGGAATTAATATACGATAATATGATGTAAAGCAATATAAAGAGAATATGGAACTTGATTTTGAAAAAATGAACGGACTTGTTCCGGCGATAATCCAAGATAATTATACCCAGAAAGTATTGATGCTGGGGTTTATGAACAAAGAAGCGTATGACAAGACGGTAGAAACAGGTAAGGTAACCTTCTTCAGCCGCACAAAAAACAGATTGTGGACGAAGGGCGAAGAAAGCGGGAACTTCCTGCACGTGGTTTCGATTCAGGCAGACTGCGATAAGGATACCTTGTTGATAAAGGTACATCCCGAAGGTCCGGTCTGTCATACGGGAACAGATACTTGTTGGGGAGAGAAAAACGAGCAAGACATCATGTTCTTGAAAGAACTGCAAGACTTCATCGACAAACGCCACGCTGAGATGCCCGAAAAGTCGTATACCACCAGCCTGTTTAAGTCGGGGGTAAACAAAATGGCACAGAAGGTTGGCGAAGAAGCCGTAGAAACCATCATAGAGGCTTGTAACGGAACCGATGAACGGCTGATTTACGAAGGAGCGGATTTACTTTACCATCTGATTGTGCTGCTGACATCGAAGGGGTATCGCATTGAAGATTTGGCGCGCGAGCTGAAAGAACGCCATAGCGAAAACTGGAAAAAACACTGATAACGCATGGAAGAACAACCGTTAGTCTCCTATAAAAATGTGTCGATTAATCAGCAGGGCTTGGGAATCCTGTGCGATATAGATTTCGAACTGCACAAAGGCGAATTTGTTTACATAATCGGGAAAGTGGGAAGCGGAAAATCCACTTTCCTGAAAACCATTTATGGCGAATTGGACGTATGCGAAGGTGAAGCATGGGTTTTGGGGTATAACATGCGTACCATTAAATATAAGAACATAGCGCCTTTGCGCCGTAAGCTGGGAATCGTTTTCCAAGACTTCCAGTTGCTTACCGACCGAACCGTATACGAGAACCTTGCATTTGTGTTGAAAGCAACCGGATGGAAAAACCGCGCCGAAATCGATGAAAGAATCAACGAGGTGCTGGAACAGGTAGGCATGAGCAATAAAGGATATAAAATGCCCAACGAACTTTCGGGAGGTGAACAGCAACGAATCGTGATTGCGCGCGCTATTTTGAACAAGCCTGAAATTATACTGGCAGACGAACCGACCGGCAATTTGGACGTAGAAACCGGATGCCGGATTGTGGAATTGCTGCGTGAGATATGCAGCCAAGGGTCTGCCATCATCATGACAACCCATAATTTGAATCTGCTTTCAGAATACCCCGGCGAGGTATTCCGTTGTGAAAATCATCGAATGGTAAAGATCAGTTCCTAATAGAAATATTTATGGTAATAAAAACTATTTTAGATACAGATTTATATAAGTTTACCACTTCGTATGCTTATATCAAATTGTTTCCGTATGCGGTAGGAACGTTTTCTTTTAAAGACCGCGATGAAACCGAATATACGGAAGGCTTTCTGAATGCTTTGAGAAATGAAATTCAGAACCTGAAGTTGGTGGCGTTGACAGAGGAAGAATTGGAATACATGTGCAGCCATTGCCGTTTTTTGCCTCGTGTGTATTGGGAGTGGCTTTCTTCGTTCCGCTTCGATCCGCAGAAAATTGAGGTTTATTTGGACGAAAACCGCCATCTGCACATGGAGGTAACCGACTATCTGTATAAAGTAACCCTTTATGAAGTTCCTTTGCTGGCTATCATATCCGAAATAAAGAATCAATTCCTGAATAGGATACCGGATAAGAACAGTATCTTGGAAAAATTGGAAGGGAAGATTGCTTTGTCGAACAATCATGGAATGCTCTTTTCTGAATTTGGAACACGCCGTCGTTTTTCGTTTGAGGTACACGATATCGTTGTTGCCTATTTGAAAGAACATGCCCGTTTCTGTACGGGGACTTCAAACTGTTACTTTGCCATGAAGTACGATATGAAACCGATGGGGACGCATCCGCACGAGTGGTTTATGTTCCACGGAGCGCAGTTCGGGTATAAACATGCCAACTATATGGCTTTGGAAAACTGGGTGAATGTTTACGATGGTGATTTAGGTACGGCACTGTCGGACACTTATACTTCAGACTCTTTTTTGAGTAACTTTAGCAGGAAACAGGCAAAGCTGTTCGACGGTGTCCGCTGTGATTCCGGCGATGAATTTGAGTTTATCGAACGCCTGATAGCACGTTATAAAGAGCTGGGCATTGACCCTACCACAAAGACTATCATCTTCAGCAATGCGCTTGATTTTGAAAAAGCATTGAGCATCTATGAATATTGTAAAGGGAAAATACGCTGCTCATTTGGTATCGGTACCAACCTGACGAACGATACCGGTTATCAGCCTTCAAATATCGTGATGAAACTGTCGCGCTGTAAGATGAATCTGAACCAAGAATGGCGTGAATGTGTTAAATTGTCAGACGATATGGGTAAACACATGGGAAGTATCAGTGAAGTGGAAGCCTGTTTGCACGAATTAAGGATAGAAGGCGAATAAAATGTCGAATAATTCCAATCAACGGCGTTGTTATGTGAATTTGTAGTTAAATCGGATAAAAAACTTTCATTTTATTTGATTGTATCGAAAGAATGTTTACCTTTGCAGCGTTAAAATAAAAAAGAAGAGATGAATAGATTGTTTTTACATATTTTGCTATGCGGTTTGATTAATCTACTGGAAACCCCGGTGGGAAGTGAGTCGTGTGCATATAATTGTTAGATGTAAAAACAAAAATGATATAGAGCCTTTCTCACTTCCTTGTGCGAAAGGCTTTTTTTTGAAGTAACAAATGATAAAAAGATAAAAGCAATCAGACTATGAGTGACAGATTATTTATTTTCGACACTACGCTTCGCGATGGGGAACAGGTTCCCGGTTGTCAGTTGAATACCGTAGAAAAGATTCAGGTAGCGAAACAACTGGAAGCGTTGGGAGTGGACGTTATTGAAGCTGGATTTCCGGTTTCAAGTCCGGGAGATTTTAATTCGGTGATTGAAATATCAAAGGCAGTAACATGGCCTACTATTTGTGCATTGACCCGTGCCGTTCAAAAAGATATCGATGTAGCTGCCGATGCTTTGAAATATGCCAAACACAAACGCATCCATACAGGTATCGGAACTTCCGACCCGCATATCAAATACAAGTTTAATTCCACCCGCGAGGAAATCATCGAACGTGCGGTGGCGGCTGTAAAATATGCCCGTAAATATGTAGACGATGTAGAGTTTTATGCCGAAGATGCCGGACGTACTGAAAATGAATATCTGGCTCGTGTGGTCGAAGCTGTGATCAAGGCGGGAGCTACCGTGGTGAATATTCCCGATACTACGGGCTATTGCTTGCCGGATGAATACGGTGCCAAGATAAAATATCTGATGGAGCATGTAGACGGCATTGACAAAGCGATAATCTCTACCCACTGTCATAACGATTTGGGTATGGCTACGGCCAATACCATCAACGGAGTGTTGAACGGTGCGCGTCAGGTAGAAGTTACAATAAACGGAATTGGTGAGCGTGCGGGAAATACTTCGCTGGAAGAGGTGGCAATGATATTACGTTGTCATAAAGACATTCATATTGATACGAATATCAATACCCAGAAGATTTATCCTACCAGCCGAATGGTTTCCAGTCTGATGAACATGCCGGTTCAGCCCAATAAGGCAATCGTAGGACGCAATGCGTTTGCCCACTCTTCGGGTATTCACCAAGACGGTGTGTTGAAGAATGTACAGACTTATGAAATTATCAACCCGAAAGATGTGGGTATTGATGATAACGCCATCGTACTGACGGCACGTAGCGGACGTGCAGCATTGAAACATCGTCTGCATGTGCTGGGGGTTGAAATGACTCAGGAGAAACTGGATAAGGTGTACGAAGACTTCTTGAAACTTGCCGACAAGAAAAAAGATATTACCGACGATGATATTCTGGTTCTGGCGGGAGCAGACCGTAACGTAAACCATCATATTAAGTTAGAGTATCTTCAGGTGACGAGTGGGGTAGGAGTTCGTTCGGTTGCCAGCTTGGGATTGAATATTTCTGGAGAACATTTTGAAGCGGCAGCCACAGGAAACGGTCCGGTAGACGCTGCCATCAAAGCGGTGAAGCAGATTATAAAACGCCAGATGACGCTGAAAGAATTTACCATTCAGGCTATCAGCAAAGGAAGTGACGATGTAGGTAAAGTTCACATGCAGGTAGAGTATGACGGACAGATGTATTACGGCTTCGGTGCAAATACCGACATCATAGCCGCTTCGGTAGAGGCTTACATTGATTGTATCAACAAATTCAGAAAATAACGAAACGAGAAAAAATGGCTAACACATTATTTGACAAGATTTGGGATGCACATGTAGTGCAGGAGGTGAAAGAAGGACCTACACAATTATATATAGACAGACTTTACTGTCATGAGGTAACCAGTCCGCAGGCTTTTGCCGGATTGCGTGCGAGGGGGTTGAAGTGTTTCCGTCCGGAGCGTATCTATTGTATGCCCGACCACAATACGCCTACTCACGACCAAGATAAACCGATTGAAGACCCCGTATCGAAAGCGCAGGTAGACGCTTTGGCGAAAAATGCCGCTGATTTCGGCCTGACACACTTCGGGATGATGAACAAGAAAAACGGTATTATCCACGTAGTAGGTCCGGAACGCGGGCTGACTTTGCCGGGCATGACCATTGTTTGCGGCGACTCGCATACCTCTACTCACGGGGCAATGGGAGCGATTGCTTTCGGTATCGGAACCAGCGAGGTTGAGATGGTAATGGCTTCGCAATGTATCTTGCAGTCTCGCCCGAAAACGATGCGTATCACGATTGACGGTACGCTGGGAAAAGGGGTAACGGCTAAAGACGTGGCCTTGTATATGATGTCGAAGATGACCACCAGTGGTGCTACGGGATACTTCGTAGAGTATGCCGGAGAAGCAATCCGCAGCCTGACGATGGAAGGACGCCTTACGCTGTGTAACCTGTCTATCGAAATGGGAGCGCGTGGCGGTATGATTGCTCCCGATGAGGTGACTTTCGAATACATTAAGGGGCGTGAATATGCTCCGAAAGGCGAAGAATGGGACAAGGCGCTTGCTTACTGGAAAACATTGAAGAGCGATGACGATGCCGTATTCGATAAAGAAGTGCGTTACGATGCAGCCGATATCCAGCCGATGATTACGTATGGCACGAATCCGGGTATGGGCATGGCAGTTACGGCGCATATCCCTACTACCGAAGGAATGAGTGATGTAGAAAAAGGTTCGTTTGAAAAATCAATGAAATACATGGGCTTTGAGCCGGGTGAATCGTTGTTGGGCAAGAAGGTTGATTACGTATTCCTCGGTGCATGTACCAACGGACGTATCGAAGACTTCCGTGCTTTCGCTTCCATCGTAAAAGGACGGAAGAAAGCCGATAACATCATCGCATGGTTGGTTCCCGGCTCATGGATGGTCGACGAACAGATTCGCGAGGAAGGGTTAGACAAGGTGTTGGAAGCTGCCGGTTTTGAAATCCGTCAGCCCGGATGCTCGGCTTGTCTGGCAATGAACGACGATAAGATTCCGGCAGGCAAATACGCTGTATCGACGAGTAACCGTAATTTCGAAGGACGTCAGGGACCGGGTTCTCGTACCCTGCTGGCAAGTCCGCTGACTGCTGCCGCTGCCGCTGTAACAGGTGTGATTACCGACCCTAGAACATTAATGTAATTTTATCATGACATTATGAAACAGAAATTTAATATCATAACAAGCACTTGTGTGCCTTTGCCTTTAGAGAATGTAGATACAGACCAAATCATCCCGGCTCGTTTCCTGAAAGCCACTACACGCGATGAGAAGTTTTTCGGCGATAATCTGTTCCGCGACTGGCGTTATAATCCCGATGGTTCGTTGAATAAGGATTTTGTGTTGAACAATCCTACTTACAGCGGTGAAATTTTAGTGGCAGGAAAAAACTTCGGTAGCGGTTCCAGCCGCGAACATGCAGCGTGGGCGATTGCCGGTTACGGTTTCCGCGTGGTGGTTTCAAGTTTTTTTGCCGACATCCATAAAAATAACGAGCTGAATAACTTTGTGCTTCCGGTGGTAGTGAGCGAAGGATTTCTGAAAGAATTGTTCGATTCGATTTATTCCGACCCTAAAACAGAGGTTGAAGTAAATCTGCCTGAGCAGACCGTCACGAACAAGGCAACCGGAAAATCGGAGACCTTCGAAATCAATGCCTATAAGAAACATTGTTTGATGAACGGACTGGACGACATTGATTTTCTGGTAGAGAATAAAAGTAAAATAGAAGCCTTCGAAGAGGCACGTAAATAAACTGCTTATATGGAGAATCATCCGAGAATAGAAATCATGGACACGACGTTGCGCGACGGCGAACAGACCAGCGGCGTTTCGTTCGTGCCCCATGAAAAGTTAATGATAGCCCGCTTGTTGCTCGAAGATTTGAAAGTCGACCGTATCGAAGTGGCTTCAGCACGTGTCTCTGAAGGAGAGTTTGGTGCGGTGAAGATGATATGCGACTGGGCGGCACGACGTAACATGCTGCCTCGGGTGGAAGTGTTGGGATTTGTCGACGGCAAGGTGTCGGTCGATTGGATACACGATGCGGGATGCCGCGTCATTAATTTGCTCACGAAAGGTTCGGAAAAGCACTGTAAGTACCAACTGCAAAAGACGCTGGACGAACACATCGAAGACATACGCAGCGTGGTTGCCTATGCTCATGAGCGCGATATGGACGTAAATGTCTATTTAGAGGATTGGAGTAACGGCATTAAGGATTCGCCCGATTATGTGTTCGGGTTGGTAGACGGACTGCGGGATACGGGAATCAAGCGCTTCATGCTGCCCGATACGTTGGGCATACTGAACCCATTGCAAGTCATTGAGTTCATGCGCAAGATGAAAAAGCGTTATCCTGATTTGCATTTCGATTTCCATGCCCATAATGATTATGATTTGGCAGTAAGCAATGTGTTGGCTGCCGTGTTGAGCGGCGTAAAGGGACTGCATACCACCATCAACGGATTGGGGGAACGCGCCGGTAACGCCCCTCTCGCCAGCGTACAGGCTATCTTGAAAGACCATTTCCATGCCATAACGAATATCGACGAGAGCCGCTTGAACGACGTTAGCCGCGTAGTAGAGTCGTATTCCGGCGTAACGATTCCTGCCAACAAGCCCATCGTGGGCGAGAGCGTGTTTACGCAGGTGGCGGGAGTACATGCCGATGGCGACAATAAAAACAACCTGTATTGTAACGACCTGCTGCCCGAACGTTTCGGCAGGGTGCGTGAGTATGCGTTGGGAAAGACTTCGGGGAAAGCAAACATCCGCAAGAACTTGGAGAGTCTGGGGCTGGAGCTTGACGAAGATTCGATGCGGAAAGTAACCGAACGTATCATCGAACTGGGCGACCGCAAGGAATTGGTGAAGCAAGAAGACCTGCCCTACATCATCAGCGATGTGTTGAAACACGACGGGGCGCAGAACAAGGTAAAACTGTTGAGCTACTTCGTTACGCTGGCTCAAGGACTGAAACCGATGGCTACGCTGAGTATCGAAATCAACGGAAAGGTATATCAAGAGAGTTCATCCGGCGACGGACAGTACGACGCTTTCGTGCGTGCGCTCCGTAAGATTTATAAGGGAACGCTCAACCGCAAATTCCCCATGCTTACCAATTATGCCGTGACGATTCCGCCCGGCGGACGCACTGATGCGTTTGTGCAAACCGTTATCACGTGGAATTACGATAATCGTGAGTTCCGTACCCGTGGGCTGGATGCCGACCAGACCGAAGCGGCAATCAAGGCAACCATTAAGATGTTGAATATAATAGAAGAGTAAGCCTACTCGATAAGAACCTAAAACGAAGAAAAAACATGGATTTTAAAATTGCAGTATTAGCCGGCGATGGCATCGGACCTGAAATTTCGGTTCAGGGCGTAGATGTGATGACTGCCGTTTGTGAGAAGTTTAACCATACAGTTAGTTATAAATACGCACTTTGCGGCGCACACGCCATCGACGAGGTGGGCGACCCGTTCCCTGAAGATACTTACCGTATCTGTAAGGAGGCTGATGCCGTATTGTTTTCGGCGGTAGGCGACCCGAAGTTCGATAATGACCCTACGGCGAAAGTACGTCCCGAACAGGGATTGCTGGCGATGCGTAAAAAGTTGGGATTGTTTGCCAACATCCGTCCGGTACAAACCTTTAAATGCCTGCTTCATAAGTCTCCGCTTCGTGCCGAGCTGGTAGAGGGAGCCGATTTTCTCTGCATACGCGAGTTGACCGGAGGCATGTACTTCGGCGAGAAATACCAAGACAACGATAAGGCGTACGACACGAATTATTACACCCGCCCGGAGATAGAACGTATCCTGAAAGTAGGATTCGAATACGCCATGAAACGCCGCAAACACCTCACCGTGGTTGATAAGGCAAACGTATTGGCTTCTTCTCGGTTGTGGCGTCAGATTGCACAGGAGATGGCTCCCAAATATCCCGAAGTCACCACCGACTACATGTTCGTCGATAACGCTGCGATGCGCATGATTCAAGAACCCACCTTCTTCGATGTCATGGTAACCGAAAACACTTTCGGCGACATCCTGACCGATGAAGGCTCTTGCATCAGCGGTTCGATGGGACTGCTTCCCTCGGCATCTACCGGAGAAAGCACGCCGGTGTTCGAGCCCATCCACGGCTCATGGCCGCAGGCTAAGGGACTGAACATCGCCAATCCGCTGGCACAAATCCTTTCCGTAGCCATGCTGTTCGAGTATTTCGACTGCAAAGAAGAAGGTGCACTGATTCGTCGTGCCGTTGATGCCTCGTTGGATGCTTGCGTACGCACTCCTGAAATCCAAGTAGAAGGCGGAGCGAAATACGGAACAAAAGAAGTTGGTGCTTGGATTGTAGACTACATCAAGAAAGCATAATACATACCCCGTATATACACTGAGGCTGCTGTCTATTTCTACCCGAAATTAATCCGTTGATTAACAGGTAGAAAAGACAGCAGTTTTTTTATTAAAACGCAAGCAGTAGCGTTGCCTGTTTCTATTCGAACAACTCACTCTTTCTACCGCAAGGGATGAGTCGTCTTTGCGGTAGTGTTTATTCTGCGATAAATTATTTTTGAGAAACATTTTCTTGTGTCTGCCAAAACTATTATCTTTGCATCCCGAATTATAGGAAGACGCAATGTGTAGTTTTTTTTATAAATATAGGGAATTGGATAAGAATTAATACCTGAAATTACTTTTCAGTAATTCAGGTATTTTTTTTATTTATGAAGAGGCAAACTAAACGATAAGACGAAATTATGGAACCACTGAAACATGAATGCGGGGTCGTGCTGATACGTCTGCTGAAACCTTTGGAGTATTATCAGGAAAAGTACGGCACGTGGATGTATGGACTGAACAAGCTGTATCTGATGATGGAAAAACAGCATAACCGCGGACAGGAAGCGGCAGGGCTGGCTTGCGTGAAATTACAGGCAAATCCGGGAGAGGAATATATGTTCCGCGAGCGTGCGTTGGGCGCGGGGGCGATAACCGAAATCTTCAGCACCGTGCATTCGCAATTCCGCGATCTGACACCCGAACAGATGAGCGATGCCGAATATGCCAAGACATGCCTTCCGTTTGCGGGAGAACTTTATATGGGGCATTTGCGCTATTCTACTACGGGAAAGAGCGGAATATCGTACGTCCATCCGTTTTTGCGCCGCAATAACTGGCGGGCGAAAAACCTTGCGCTGTGCGGCAATTTCAATCTGACCAATGTCGACGAGATTTTTGCAGACATTACAGCTTTCGGTCAGCATCCGCGCAAGTATGCCGATACGTATATCATGTTGGAGCAGGTGGGGCATCGCCTCGACCGCGAAGTGGAACGGTTATATAATGAATGTAAGGCGGAGGGACTGGAAGGCATGGCTATTACCCATGCGATAGAAGACCGCATCGACCTGACCAATGTACTGAAAACCTCTACTCCGAAGTGGGACGGGGGATATGTTATCTGCGGACTGACCGGCAGCGGAGAAACCTTTGCCGTGAGAGACCCGTGGGGCATCCGTCCGGGCTTTTGGTATATGGACGATGAGATTATGGTGTTGGCATCGGAGCGTCCGGTTATCCAGACGGCGCTGAATGTTCCTGTCGACAGCATCCATGAGTTACAGCCGGGGCAGGCTATCCTTGTAAATAAAAAGGGAGAGATGCACCTTGCACAGATAAACGAGCCGAAGGTGAAAAAGGCTTGCTCGTTTGAGCGCATCTATTTCAGTCGGGGCAGCGACATTGATATTTACCGCGAACGCAAGCTGTTAGGTAAAAAACTGGTGGACCCGATACTGAAAGCTGTTGATTATGACGTGGTTCATACCGTGTTCTCGTTTATTCCCAATACGGCGGAAGTAGCCTTTTACGGCATGTTGGAGGGCTTTGACAACTATTTGAACCAGTTGAAAGTACAGCGCATCGAGGCTTTGGGGCATAAGCCCAGCCATACAGAGCTGGAGCAAATTCTTTCGCAGCGTATCCGCAGCGAGAAGGTGGCTATAAAAGACATTAAGCTGCGTACATTCATCGCCGAAGGAAACACCCGCAACGACCTTGCCGCCCATGTATATGATATTACGTACGGAAGTCTGATTCCTTACGAAGACAATCTGGTGATTATCGACGACAGCATCGTGCGCGGTACTACCCTGAAGCAAAGTATCATCAGCATCCTCGACCGTTTGCATCCGAAGAAAATCGTCATCGTATCCTCTTCTCCGCAAGTGCGTTACCCCGATTATTATGGAATAGACATGGCAAGCATGGAGCAGTTTATCGCTTTCCGTGCAGCCATCGCCCTGTTGGAAGAGCGGGGGATGCGTGATACCATCGAGTCGGCATACCGCAAATCGAAAGCCCAACTGGGGTTGCCGAAAGAACAGATGGTAAACTATGTGAAAGAAATCTATGCACCGTTTACCGACGAAGAAGTTTCTGCCAAGATGGTAGAACTGCTCACCCCTGCCGGAACACAGGCGAAAGTAGAGATAGTCTACCAAACACTGGATGGATTGCATGAAGCATGTCCGTCACACGAAGGCGACTGGTACTTTAGCGGTGATTATCCCACCCCGGGCGGCGTGAAGTTGGTTAATCAGGCATTTATCGACTATATAGAACAGAACTACACGTTTTGACTTCCGATGATATTTATAAAAAGATAACAACATACTAACAGAACGAATTAATGAGAAACGTAACCCTTATCCTTGACGACGGGAGCCGATTCAGCGGCAAGTCGTTCGGCTACGAAAAGCCCGTAGCGGGCGAGGTTGTGTTTAATACAGCCATGACCGGATATCCCGAAAGCCTTACAGACCCCTCGTATGCGGGACAGTTGATGACGCTTACTTATCCGCTTGTAGGAAACTATGGTGTACCTCCGTTTACCATCGAGGCCAACGGACTGCCTACTTTTATGGAGAGTGAAAAAATTCATGCAGAGGCAATTATCGTGAGCGATTACAGCGAGAAGTATAATCACTGGAACGCGGTAGAAAGTCTTGCCGACTGGTTGAAAAGAGAGCAGATACCGGGTATTACGGGTATAGACACGCGCGAGCTGACAAAGGTATTGCGCGAGCATGGCGTAATGATGGGGAAAATTGTTTTCGACGATGAGCCGGATAACATCCCCGAAGCTACTTATGCGGGTGTGAATTATGTCGATAAGGTGTCATGTAAAGAGGTGATTCGGTATAACGAAGGAGAAGGCAAGAAGAAAGTGGTGCTTGTTGACTGTGGCGTGAAAGCGAATATCATCCGCTGTCTGCTGAAGCGCGACGTAGAGATTATCCGTGTTCCGTGGAACTATGATTTCAACGGACTGGAATTCGACGGACTGTTCATCTCAAACGGTCCCGGTGATCCGGACACCTGCGATGAGGCTGTGCAGAATATCCGTAAGGCTATGCAGAATGAAAAGTTGCCTATCTTCGGTATCTGTATGGGAAACCAGCTTTTGTCGAAAGCAGGGGGAGCCAAGATTTATAAGTTGAAGTACGGTCACCGCAGCCACAATCAGCCGGTGCGTATGGTGGGTACGGAAAAATGTTTCATCACCAGTCAGAATCACGGTTACGCCGTAGACAACAATACGCTGGGGGCAGACTGGGAACCGCTTTTCATCAATATGAACGACGGGTCGAACGAAGGAATCCGTCACAAACAGAATCCGTGGTTCTCGGCGCAGTTCCATCCCGAAGCAGCCAGCGGTCCTACGGATACCGAGTTTTTGTTTGATGAGTTCGTGAAACTTCTCTAACCGTTATCCACAGTTTATTAATTCTCATACTTTAACGAAAGCTATTATGAAAGAAAATATAAAGAAAGTATTGTTGTTAGGTTCCGGAGCCTTGAAAATCGGAGAGGCAGGTGAGTTTGATTACTCCGGCTCGCAGGCGCTCAAGGCGTTGAAAGAAGAAGGTATTCAAACCGTTCTTATCAATCCTAATATCGCCACGGTGCAGACTTCGGAAGGGGTTGCCGACCGTATCTATTTCCTTCCCGTTACTCCGTATTTCGTAGAGAAGGTGATTGCAAAAGAACGTCCCGACGGCGTGTTGTTGTCGTTCGGAGGACAGACAGCGCTTAACTGCGGTGTGGAACTGTATCGTGCAGGCGTATTCGAGAAGTACGATGTGCAGGTACTCGGTACGCCCGTTCAGGCTATCATGGATACCGAAGACCGTGAGTTATTTGTAAAGAAACTCGATGAGATAAATGTCAAAACCATAAAGAGCGAGGCTTGCGAGAACATCGAACAGGCACGTCAGGCTGCCCGCGATTTAGGCTATCCCGTTATCATCCGTGCGGCTTATGCGCTGGGCGGACTCGGTAGTGGTTTTTGCGACAATGAAGACGAGCTGAACGTACTTGCCGAAAAAGCATTCTCGTTTTCTCCGCAAGTATTGGTGGAAAAGAGCTTGAAAGGATGGAAGGAAGTGGAGTACGAAGTGGTGCGCGACCGTTTCGACAACTGTATCACGGTCTGCAACATGGAGAACTTCGACCCGCTGGGAATCCACACGGGTGAAAGTATCGTTATCGCTCCGAGCCAGACGTTGACAAACAGCGAATACCATAAGTTGCGTGAGCTTGCCATCCGCATCATCCGTCACATCGGTATCGTAGGAGAATGTAACGTGCAGTATGCTTTCGACCCCGAATCAGAAGATTACCGCGTAATCGAAGTCAACGCACGTCTGTCTCGTTCGTCTGCGCTTGCTTCTAAAGCCACGGGTTATCCGTTGGCATTCGTGGCTGCGAAGTTAGGTTTGGGTTACGGACTGTTCGACCTGAAGAACTCGGTTACTAAGACCACTTCGGCATTCTTCGAACCGGCATTAGACTACGTGGTTTGTAAGATTCCGCGTTGGGACTTGGGTAAATTCCACGGCGTAGACCGCGAATTGGGTTCAAGTATGAAGTCTGTGGGCGAGGTAATGGCTATCGGACGCACGTTTGAAGAAGCCATTCAGAAAGGTTTGCGCATGATTGGTCAGGGAATGCACGGCTTTGTAGAGAACAAAGAACTGGTTATCGCTGACATCGACAAGGCGTTGCGCGAGCCGACCGACAAACGTATCTTTGTAATCTCAAAGGCTATGCGTGCGGGATATACCGTTGACCAGATTCACGAGTTGACCAAGATTGACAAGTGGTTCCTCTATAAGTTGGAAAACATCATGCAGACTTCAAAAGAGCTGAACGATTGGGGAAACAATCACAACCAAATTGCCCAGCTCCCGCAAGACCTGCTGTATAAAGCAAAACGTCAGGGATTCTCCGATTTCCAAGTGGCCCGTGCGATAGGTTATCAAGGCGATATGGAAGACGGCATTCTTGAGGTGCGTCGTTACCGCAAGAGCGTAGGCATTGTTCCGGTGGTGAAACAGATTGATACGCTGGCTGCGGAATATCCGGCACAGACAAACTATCTGTATCTTACTTACAGCGGCGTGGCTAACGATGTTCATTATTTAGGCGATCATAAGAGTATTGTGGTACTGGGTTCGGGAGCTTATCGCATCGGTTCGTCGGTAGAATTCGACTGGTGCGGCGTGCAGGCGCTGAACACCATCCGTAAGGAAGGATACCGTTCGGTTATGATTAACTACAACCCCGAAACCGTTTCTACGGACTACGATATGTGCGACCGTCTGTACTTCGACGAGCTGACTTTCGAGCGTGTGATGGATATCCTCGATTTGGAGAACCCGCACGGCGTAATCGTTTCTACGGGTGGTCAGATTCCGAACAACCTTGCTCTTCGTCTGGATGCTCAGAAAGTAAACATCCTCGGTACGTCTGCCAAGAGCATCGACAATGCGGAAGACCGTGACAAGTTCTCGGCAATGCTCGATCGTATCGGTGTCGACCAGCCTGAGTGGAGCGCGTTGACTTCGATGGAAGATATCAATGCCTTTATCGAAAAGGTAGGATTCCCTGTGCTGGTTCGTCCGTCGTACGTGTTGTCGGGAGCGGCTATGAATGTATGCTCCAACCAAGAAGAGCTGGAACGTTTCCTTCAGTTGGCAGCCAACGTATCGAAGAAACACCCGGTTGTGGTGAGCCAGTTTATCGAACATGCAAAGGAAGTGGAAATGGACGCAGTGGCTCAAAACGGCGAAATCGTGGCATACGCAATTTCCGAGCATATCGAGTTTGCCGGCGTACATTCCGGAGACGCAACCATCCAGTTCCCGCCCCAAAAGCTGTATGTTGAAACGGTGCGCCGCATCAAGCGTATTTCCCGTCAGATTGCCAAAGAACTGAACATCTCCGGACCGTTCAATATCCAGTTCCTTGCCCGCGAAAACGACATCAAGGTTATCGAGTGTAACTTGCGTGCCAGCCGTTCATTCCCGTTCGTAAGCAAAGTGCTGAAGATAAACTTCATCGAGCTTGCCACGAAAGTGATGCTGGGTATTCCGGTAGAGAAGCCCGAAAAGAACTTGTTCGAATTGGATTACGTGGGAATCAAAGCCAGCCAGTTCTCATTCAACCGTTTGCAGAAAGCCGACCCGGTGTTGGGCGTGGATATGGCATCGACAGGCGAGGTAGGATGTATCGGCGAAGATACCTCATGTGCTGTTCTGAAAGCCATGTTGTCTGTCGGTTACCGCATCCCGCAGAAAAACATTCTCATGTCTACCGGTGCGCCCAAGCAGAAAGTGGATATGCTGCAAGCGGCTCAAGCATTGAAGGCTAAAGGGTATAACATTTTCGCTACGGGCGGTACGTCTAAATTCCTGACCGAAAACGGCGTGGAAAATACGCGCGTGTTCTGGCCCAGCGAAGAAGGTCATCCGCAAGCGTTGGAAATGTTGCATAACAAAGAGATAGACATGGTGGTGAACATCCCGCGCGACTTGTCGGCAGGAGAGCTGGATAACGGTTACAAGATTCGCCGTGCAGCCATCGACTTGAATATTCCTTTGATAACCAACGCCCGTCTTGCCAGTGCGTTTATCAATGCGTTCTGCACCATGACGATTGACGATATCGCCATCAAAGGTTGGGATGAATATAAATAATCCTGTCGGGTAAGACATCTCGTTCAATTATATAGTAACACGGTTGATACGGACAGATGCGGTACAAACAAAGCCGCACTGCCTGTATCAGCCGTGTTTTTTTTGCGTTAAAGGCAGATGATTATATTATTTCACATAAAAAGATTTGTTTTATTACGAAAAAATCGTAGATTTGCGAAAAGTTCGTAATTAACTTATATATAGAATGGAACGATTAACAATACAAGAAGAAGAAGTAATGCGCTACATCTGGCGGATAGGGGCATGTTTTATAAAAGATATAGTAAATCAATATGCCGAACCCCGTCCGCCTTATACAACGGTAGCGTCTATTGTCAACAACCTGAAGCGGAAAGGCTTTGTGGAAGCGAAGCGGTATGGAAATACATACCAGTACACCCCGCTGGTTCTTCAGAGCGAGTATAAAAAAACATCGGTAGGCACTTTCGTGCAGAATTATTTCGCCGATTCGTATAAAGAGATGGTTTCTTTTTTCGCCAAAGAACAGAAAGTATCGGTCGACGATTTGAAAGAAATCATCAACCTGATAGAGAAAGGAAAAGAAAAATAACCGTACTAATTTACACCCGATATGGCTACTGAGTTTATCTATCTGCTCCAAGTAAATGCAGGTATAGCGCTGTTTTATGCGTTTTATAAATTGTTCTGCTGCCGCGATACCTTTTTGGTGTGGCGCAGGGTAGTGTTGCTCTTGTTACCTGTACTTTCTTTCCTGCTCCCGTGGGTGGGTATGAGCGACTGGATGCAGGGGCAGACGGCAGTTACCCGGGTGGCAGATTACTACGAAACACTGGCTCTGCCGGAGGTGTTGGTAACGCCTCTGAACTCTATGGGAAGAACGGTAGGATTCTACCGCTTGTGTTCCCTCGTCCTATGGGTAGGAATGGTGTGTCTTTGCGGTAGAATTTTAATCCAGTTAATCAGCCTTTTCCGGCTTGCCCGAATAAGCCCTTCAGGGGTTCTGGAAGGGGTGCGGGTGCGTTACCTGCAAGAGCCTTCCGGTGCGTTTTCTTTCTTCGGATGGATATTCGTCTGCAAAGACTCGGTGAAGCCCGATGAAGTAAAAGAGGTACTGACACACGAGTTGGCACACGTCCGCCAATGGCATTCGGTAGATATCCTGCTGATGGAGGCGCTGACCGCTATTTGTTGGTGGAATCCTTTCGCGTGGTTAGTAAGGCAGGAGGTGCGCCGCAATCTGGAGTACCTTGCCGACCGCAGCGTCATTGCGTCGGGCGTTGCTCCCCGCCATTATCAATACCATCTGTTACAGGCGGTATGCAGTTTTCCTGAAATCGGATTGTCGAATCATTTCAATTTCACTCACCTTAAAGAACGTATTATCATGATGAACAAAAAGCAAACCAACGGCGCGGCGCATCTGAAGTATGTGCTGTTCGCCCTCCCGGCTTTCGCCCTGCTGGTAGCCGGAAACGTATCGTGTACTTCCGAAACCAAGCCGGCAGATGAGGCTGTTCAGGAAAATCCGGAAAAAGTTGCGGTTGAGGCTGAGCCGGGTAAAGAGCAACCTGTACCTTCGGAATCTTCCAATGTGACAGTGTCTGTGGCTGAAGTAGGGGAAGGGCAGGCTATACCGGAAGCATCTTCAGCGGAAGAGGACATACTGGAGGTGGCAGAAGTAATGCCGGAATTTCCCGGCGGATATAAAGCTCTGTTAGAATTCATATCGAAAAATGTCCGTTATCCGGAGGAAGCCATGAAAAACGCATGGCAAGGACGGGTTGTCCTGCAATTTGTTATAGAGAAAGACGGAGCGGTGAGCAACATAAAGGTGCTTCGCAGCGTGAATGAAACTTTAGACAACGAAGCCATGCGGGTTATTCGGGAAATGCCTAAATGGACTCCGGGTAAAGACAAGGGGAAAGAGGTACGTTGTAAGTTCACTATCCCAATCATGTTTGCTATTAAATAAGCAGAAACAATACAGGCACGCTTTCTGGCGTGCCTGCGTGTGTACTGATCAAGAATTCAAACCTTCGTAAGCTGTTCGGAGTTGCTTCATCGCCTGCTCCAGCACCGAGCGCGGGCAACCTGCGTTCAGCCGCATGAAGCCAGCCCCTTCCTTGCCGAACATCTCCCCGTCGTTCAGTGCCAATCCTGCCTTCGAGACGAAGAAATCATTCAGTTCGTCGTGCGTCAATCCCAATTCGCGGCAGTCTAACCATACTAAATAAGAAGCCTGCGGACGCATAGCCTTTATCTTCGGCGTATGCGTCTTGAGGAAATTGTCGATGTAATCAATGTTTCCCTGAATGTATGCCAGACACTGCTCCAACCACTCTTCGCCCTGCGTGTAAGCCGCTTCTACTGCCGGATATGCCAATACGTGCCCCATATCCAGCTCGCCCGCATCCAAATAAGTACGGAACTGTCGGCGCAGACTGTCGTTATATATAATGGTATGCGAAGCCGCCATCCCCGGCATGTTGAACGCCTTGCTGGGAGCCATGAACGTAACCGAATTGTTTTTGGCGCGTTCCGAAATCATGGCGAACGGACGATGCCGGTAAGGAGGAAGCGTAAGGTCGGCATGGATTTCGTCGGAGAACACAATCACGTGATGCTCGGCACAAATGTCGGCTACGGCGTTCAGTTCTTCTTCCGTCCATACCACTCCTCCGGGGTTATGCGGATTACAGAGGATGAATACACGTACCCCCTCGATGTTGCGGCGGAAAGCCTCTAAGTCCATACGGTAATGACCGTCGGTAAGTTGCAGCGGGCATTCCACCAAACGGCGGTTGTTCCGTTTTACTAACCACGCGAAAGGATGATACACCGGAGGCATAATCATGACCTTCTCTTCCGGGCGGGTGAAACAGTTCAGCGCCATGCCCAGCCCCGGTACGATACCCGGCACATAGTTCAGGTGTTTCGTTTCAATTTCCATGCCGTAACGTCGCTTTACCCAGTCGGTAATCGCCCGGTAATAACTTTCAGGTTTGGCGGTATAACCTAAAATAGGATGTTCGCAACGTTTGCGGATGGCGTTGATGACATACGGCGGCGTGGCAAAATCCATGTCTGCCACCCAGAGCGGTATCAAGTCCGTCCGTCCCCAAATCTCTTTCATGCCGTCTACTTTTTCTGCGCTTGTTCCGGCTCGGTTTATCACTTCATCGAAATTATACTTCATTGTAAAATCAGTAATTATTGGTTTATTGAATTGTCGGATTTATTTCTCACTTCCGGATTGATGGAACATACGTCTGTACGGACGTAAATCGAAGGATAAAGGTAATACAAAAAAGAAGAAGTCTGTTTGAGTCGAAAAAAAATATGAGAAAAAGTTTGCAAAATATTTGTTTGTTCAAGAAAATTATTACTTTTGCAACGTAAACCATAACAAAATAACAACAATGAAAACAATTGCGACTTACTTCTTCTTTTCCTTTTATTACTTTTACTTTAGCAATGAAGTGAAGCGGGAGTTTGTGCGTGTATAATTGAATAAAATTGTAATACGATAGATAGATTTCAAAGTCCCGCTTCCGTAAGAAAGCGGGACTTTTTTTTAACGTTAAGAAAGCATTATGAAAATGAAGAGAGTAGCGATACAAGGCGTTCCGGGTTCGTATCACGACATTGCAGCCCATAAATATTTCAAAGACGAAGAAATAGAGCTGATTTGTTGTAATACGTTCGAGGAGGTGTTCGAACAGATGCGCAAAGACAGTAACGTATTGGGTTTGATAGCCATCGAAAATACCATTGCAGGAAGCCTGCTCCATAATTATGAATTGTTGCGCGAAAGTGGTGCAACGATTATCGGAGAGCATAAACTCCGTATCAGTCACAGCATTATGTGTTTGCCCGGTGAAGAGTGGGGGACACTGACCGAGGTGAATTCTCACCCGGTGGCGTTGGCGCAATGTCGTGACTTCTTGCAACACCATCCGCAGTTGAAGGTGGTAGAAACCGAAGATACTGCAGCAAGCGCACGTGATATAAAAGAGAAAGGACTGAAAGGACATGCTGCCATTTGTTCGAAATATGCTGCCCAACTGTATGGCATGAAAATTTTGCAGGAAGGCATTGAGACAAACAAGCATAATTTTACCCGTTTTCTGGTGATTTGTGACCCGTGGCTGGCAGACGAACTGAAAGACCGTTCGAAGGTAAACAAGGCGAATATCGTATTTTCATTACCTCACAGCGAAGGCAGTTTGTCGCAAGTATTGTCTATCTTTTCGTTCTATAAAATAAACCTGACCAAAATCCAGTCGTTGCCCATCATCGGACGCGAATGGGAATATATGTTTTACGTTGATGTGATGTTTAACGACTATTTGCGCTATAAACAGTCTATCGACGCCGTAACCCCATTGACTAAAGCACTTAAAATATTAGGAGAATATGCAGAAGGAGAATCAACCATATAATATACAGCCTGCCGACCGTTTGGCAAGCGTAAGCGAATATTATTTCAGCCGCAAGCTGAAAGAAGTGGCAAAGATGAATGCCGAAGGTAAAGACGTGATCAGTCTGGGTATCGGAAGTCCCGACCTGCCGCCTTCGCCCGAAACCATCGATGTATTGTGTGAAAATGCCCGTAAGCCCGACGCCCACGGGTATCAGCCCACGGTGGGGATACCCGAACTGCGCAAGGCGATGACAGACTGGTATAAACGCTGGTACGATGTAGACCTTGACCCGGCTACGGAAATCCAACCGCTTATCGGTTCGAAGGAAGGAATACTTCACGTGACACTGGCACTGGTAAATCCCGGCGACCAAGTATTGGTACCTAATCCGGGATATCCTACCTATACCTCGCTAAACAAAATTTTAGGCAGTGAGATAGTGAACTATAACCTGCGTGAAGACAATCACTGGCAACCGGACTTTGAGGAACTGGAGCGTATGGATTTGAGCCGCGTGAAAATCATGTGGACCAACTATCCGAATATGCCTACGGGAGCCAATGCTACGATGGAGCTTTACGAGCGTTTGGTGGATTTTGCCCGCCGTCATAACATCGTTATTGTCAACGATAATCCGTACAGCTTTATCCTGAACCGCAAGCCGATTAGTATTCTGAATGTTCCGGGAGCAAAAGAATGTTGTATCGAGTTTAACTCAATGAGTAAGAGCCACAATATGCCCGGTTGGCGTGTAGGGCTTTTGGCTACCAATGCCACCTTCGTACAATGGATATTGAAGATAAAGAGTAACATCGACTCCGGTACATTCCGCCCCATGCAGTTGGCTGCTGCCCAAGCCTACCATAACAGTGCCGAGTGGCATGAAGAAGCAAACTACGAAGTGTACAGTCGCCGTCGCCGGTTGGCAGAAGAAATCATGACCACGTTGGGTTGTACGTTCGACCCCGAACAAGTGGGCATGTTCTTGTGGGGACGCATTCCCGACAGCTATGCCGATGTAGAAGAACTTACAGAAAAAGTTTTGCATGAGGCTCGCGTTTTCATTACGCCGGGATTTATTTTCGGCAGCAACGGAAAACGCTACATCCGCATCTCGCTCTGTGCAAAGGAAGATAAGCTGGCAGAGGCATTGAACCGTATTAAAAAGATTATGGACTGACGAAAGTTTTGTCCTCTGAATGTGAATACTTAAAAACTTTAAAGATATGGAACTTGATTTACAACCTATCGAATTGGAAGGCGTATCTAAAGAACGTCCGTTGGTAATAGCAGGACCTTGCAGCGCCGAAACTGAAGAACAAGTGATGTCTACCGCCAAGCAGTTGGCAGACAAAGGTATCAAAATATTCCGTGCCGGAATCTGGAAACCCCGTACAAAACCGGGAGGTTTCGAAGGGATCGGCGTAGAGGGATTGGCTTGGCTGAAAGAAGTGAAGAAAGAAACCGGTATGTATGTTACCACAGAGGTTGCCACTGCCAAACACGTGTACGAATGTCTGAAAGCAGGTATCGACCTGTTGTGGATAGGTGCGCGTACTACTGCAAACCCCTTTGCCGTACAGGAAATAGCCGATGCACTGAAAGGCGTAGACATTCCTATATTGATAAAGAATCCCGTGAACCCTGATTTGGAACTGTGGATTGGAGCATTGGAACGTATCAATAATGCCGGACTGAAACGTATTGGAGCCATTCATCGCGGATTCTCGTCTTACGACAAGAAAATATACCGTAACCTTCCGCAATGGCATATTCCGATAGAATTGCGCCGCCGCATCCCGAATCTGCCGATATTGTGCGACCCCAGCCACATCGGAGGAAAACGTGAACTGATTGCTCCACTTTGCCAGCAGGCTATGGACTTGGGATTCGACGGATTGATTGTAGAATCTCATTGTAACCCCGACGGAGCATGGAGTGACGCTTCTCAGCAGGTTACTCCCGACGTATTAGACTACATCTTAAACCTGTTGGTTATCCGCAGCGAGCACCAGTCTACCGAAAACCTGAACGAACTGCGCCGGCAGATAGACGAATGTGATAACGACCTGATGGAAGTGCTTGCAAAACGTATGCGTGTATGCCGCGAAATCGGTACTTTCAAGAAAGAACATAACATGACCATCCTTCAAACCGGACGTTACAATGAAATATTAGACAAGCGCGGTGCGCAAGGTTCGTTGTGTGGCATGGATGCTAATTTTGTAAAGCAAGTCTTTGAACTGATTCACGAAGAAAGTGTTCGTCAGCAAATGGAAATCATTAACAAATAAACCATAAATATATAAATCAAGAATAAATGCGAATATTGATATTGGGAGCCGGAAAAATGGGTTCCTTCTTTACCGACATATTGAGTTTCGAGCACGAAACGGCTGTTTACGATGTAAATCCCCAACGCTTGCGGTTTATGTATAACTGCTATCGGTTTACTTCGTTGGAAGAAATCGCTGAGTTTAAACCGGAACTGGTGATTAACGCCGCCACAGTGAAATATACGCTCGATGCTTTTCATCAGGTACTTCCGGTTCTTCCGAAAGACTGTATCATCAGCGATATAGCTTCGGTTAAAACCGGATTAAAGGAATTTTACGATACGTGCGGCTTCCGTTACGTGTCTACCCACCCGATGTTCGGCCCTACGTTTGCCAATCTTGATAAGCTGAGTACCGAAAACGCCATCATCATTAAAGAAGGCGACCATTTAGGGAAAATCTTTTTCAAAGACCTCTATCAGCGTTTGGGATTAAATATCTTTGAATACACGTTTAAGGAACACGACGAAACGGTGGCATACTCGCTTTCCATTCCTTTCGTGTCTACCTTTGTCTTCGCTGCCGTAATGAAGCATCAGGACGCTCCGGGTACTACTTTCAAGCGTCACATGGACATAGCCAAAGGCGTGTTGAGTGAAGACGATTACTTGTTGCAAGAGATATTGTTTAACCCGCATACCCCCGAACAGGTAGAAGGCATCCGCACAGAGCTTAACGAACTGCTGGATATTATCAGCCGGAAAGATGCTGAGGGGATGCACGCCTATCTTAGCAAGATTCGGGAAAAGATTAAGTAAATTATAAATTTAGTGTATATTTAAATTTTGGGAGTATGTATTTAAGTCGTAACAAATCGATGATAGCTGCGATTGCTTGCGCGATGGCGTGTGGCACTTTGGCAGCTCAAGAGGCGGAGTTTGACCTGTCGTCTCAGCGATCGGAAGTGCAGAACGTTTTGCCGGTCACGGGTAAGAAATTAGACCATCAGGGTCTCATTGTCAATCCGATGCCGCACCGGATGACGGTCGACAGAGCCAATGTATGGAACGTTTCTGAAGGGTTTGCTTTGAAAGACAAGCAGAATAAGTTTGCCAATGCCTTTGGCTTTACTACCCTCGACAAGAAAGGCGTTAAGCTGAATGTTGATTTCGGCGGCAAAGCTGCTGCAAAGGCTGGAGTGAAAGAAGTGTCGGGCGCATACATGCTGCGTATCGACAAAAAAGGTGTTACCATCGTTGGTTATGACGAGCGGGGAGCTTTTTATGGTATTCAAACTCTTCGCCAGTTGCTGGAAAGCCCGGCAGTGAAAGACGGTGAGTTGCCGTATATGGATATCAATGATTATCCCGACTTGCCCAACCGCGGAGTGGTAGAAGGATTTTACGGTACGCCGTGGTCGCACGCCGTGCGTCTGTCGCTGATTGATTTCTACGGTAAGTTTAAAATGAACACTTACCTTTACGGACCAAAAGACGACCCGTATCACAGTTGTCCGAACTGGCGTCTGCCTTATCCTGAAAAAGAAGCTCAAAACATCAAAGAGCTGATAGAGGCTTGTAACCGTAATTATGTGGATTTTGTTTGGGCAATCCATCCGGGACAGGACATCAAGTGGAACGAAGAAGACTATAACAATCTGGTCAATAAGTTTAATCTGATGTACGACTTGGGCGTGCGTCATTTTGCTATTTTCTTTGATGACATTTCAGGCGAGGGAACCAATCCTTACAAGCAAACCGAGTTGCTGAACCGCCTGACCGATGAGTTCGTGAAAGAAAAAGGAGACGTTAGTCCGCTTACCGTTTGTCCTACCGACTACTCTAAGTTGTGGGCAAACCCCACGCCGAAAGGCAGTCTTGCCATTTACGGTAATACGATGAATCCGGAAATCAAAGTGTTCTGGACGGGTGATGTGGTTTGTAGCGACCTGACTCCGGAGACATTGGAATTTGTGGATTCACGTATCAAGCGTCCGGCTTACTATTGGTGGAACTATCCTGTAACCGACTATGCACGCAATTTCCTTCTTCAAGGACCGGTGTACGGACTGGATACTTCGCTTACCGACAAAGAAACGTGCGGTGTGGTAAGTAACCCGATGGAGCATGGTGAAGCATCGAAACTTGCGTTGTATGGCGTGGCAGACTATACGTGGAACGTGGCTGCCTATAACCCGATAGATAACTGGGAAAGAGGACTTGGCGAGCTGGCTCCCGACGCACGCGAAGCGTACCGGACTTTTGCCATCCACTCGTGTGACACGGAAACAGGATACCGCCGCGATGAATCGTGGGAAACGAAAACTTTCCGGTTGGCTGATTGGTCAGACCAAGCGGCTCAGGCTTTGGAAGACGAATTTGAACGCATCGAGAAAGTGCCTGCACAGATGGAGCAGGGATGTTCCAATAACTTGCTGAAAGGCGAGTTACGTCCGTGGCTGGTAGAGTTCGGCAAATTAGGTACGCGCGGCAAGCAGGCGATAGAACTGGCACGCATTTACCGTGCCGGTAACGACGATGCCGGTTTCTGGAACAAATACGTTCAGAACCTGATGGATGCCGATGACCGCAAGGCATTCGAAGAACACAAGTCGGGTACGCTGAAGCTGCAACCTTTCTACCTGAACATCATGGATGACATGGCGTTCGGATTCCTCAAAAAACTGACGGGCGAAACTCCGAAACAGTATAAGGGAATCGGCTCGTTCAGCAACTCGACAACCGTGCTCAGCAAACTGATGCTTGATAATGATCTGAATACTCATTATACTTCGGGTATCGGTCAGAAGCCGAACGACTGGATTGGCGTAGACTTGAGAGACGTACGCGATGTAAATGCGGTTACGATTATACAGGGTAGAAACTCGGTAGATGATGTGGATTATTTCGACCACGCTGTGGTGCAGTATTCGGCCGATGGAAAGACATGGAAACCGCTTACCGAAGAACTGACCAAACAGTACGACATCAACTGGGAGGGCGATGCTGTGAAAGCGCGTTACATCCGCTTGCTCCGTTTGGATTCCGACCGTAAGAACTACGCTTCCGTACGTTCGTTCGAGGTAAATCCGCTTACTCCCGATAACTTGGGATTCGCTGTCAAGGCAGAAGAACCCGCCAAAGCGGTGTTTGCATTCGACCAGAATCTGGAAACCTCTTACCTGAGCAAAGGTACGCTGACGTTTGAAGTTCCTCAAGGCGTGAAAGGTTACGTATTGTTGATGAACAAACTGTCGGCTCCCATAACCTGCAAACAGTTGGATAAAGACGGCAAGGTGGTTTCGGAAACCATGCTCAACACCGCCTTCGCAAAGGTAGAAATAGCAAGCGACAAGGTTGCTTCGCTGAGCCTTGAAGGTACAGCCGAAATCTTCGAAGTGGTGACCAAGAAATAACGGCGAGGGAGTATACAGCTTCCTGACCGATTGATTATAAAAGAAATCCCGAAGCGGTTCAAGCAACATTCGAACACGCTTCGGGATTCTTTTTATGCCCTCTTAATTTCATGCGGTAGAGCGGTCAATTCCTTCCCATAGAGTTGCCTGTTTCTATGGGTAGAAGCCAACTGTTCTACCGCTTGCGTTTAGTCCCATAAATTGAGTTTGTTTTCTTGCGCTTCTTTCAGCGAAACCGTTTTCACTGTGCGCGTACGGTTCTTTTCGCGCAGCTCTTGGTATTCTTTTTCCAACTCTTCGGTAAACGCATTGCGCTGGTCGGGATTTAACAGCTTTGCCGCCACTAAAGCGTTTTGCGAAGCATCTTTCATATAAACCACGGGCGCATGGTAGACGGGCGATATTTTCAATGCCGTGTGGAGCTTCGAGGTAGTGGCGCCGCCTATCATCACCGGAATGTCAAGCCCGGCGCGTTGCAATTCCGTTACCACGTGCACCATCTCTTCCAGCGAAGGCGTAATCAGTCCGCTCAGTCCCACAATGTCTACTTTCTCTTTGATAGCCGTCTCTACAATCTTTTCGGCGGGCACCATCACACCGAGGTCGATAATTTCGTAACCGTTACATGCCATGACTACCGAAACAATGTTCTTTCCGATGTCGTGTACGTCGCCCTTCACCGTTGCCACCAATACCTTTCCGGCACTTTTTGTCCCCTCCTGTTTTTCGGCTTCGATGTAAGGCTGAAGGATGGCAACCGCCTTCTTCATGGTGCGTGCGGTTTTTACCACTTGCGGCAGGAACATTTTTCCCGACCCGAACAGTTCGCCCACGTAATTCATGCCCGCCATCAGCGGTCCTTCGATGATGCTTACGGCGTTGGGATAAGTTTGTAGTGCTTCGTGCAAATCTTCTTCCAGATGGTCGCCTATACCCTTGACCAATGCGTATTGCAAACGCTCTTCCACTGTCTGTCCGGCAGCAAGTGTGGTGTCGGACGTTTTTCCGGTTGAGGCTTCGTTTTGGCTTTTCAACATTTCGGCAGTCTCAATCAGTCGCTCGGCTGCGTCGGGCCGGCGGTTTAAAATCACATCCTCAATGCGTTCCAAGATGTTGGCGGGAATGTCTGTGTAAAGCACCGATGTACCGGGGTTTACGATGCCCATGTCCATGCCTTCGCGGATGGCGTGGTAAAGGAATACGGCGTGCATCGCTTCACGGATGTAATTGTTCCCCCGGAACGAGAAAGAAAGGTTGCTTACCCCGCCGCTGACATGGGCACCCGGCAGGTTGCGCCGAATCCAGCCGGTAGCTTTTATAAAGTCGACGGCATAATTGTTATGTTCTTCCATACCCGTGGCAACGGCAAGTACGTTGGGGTCGAATATGATGTCTTGCGGCTTGAATCCCACCCGTTCGGTCAGGATACGGTATGCACGCTCGCAGACTTCGATTTTCCGTTCGAATGTGTCTGCCTGACCCTTCTCGTCGAATGCCATGACGATAACCGCCGCTCCGTATTGTTTTACCGTGCGGGCGTGGTTGATAAATGCCTCTTCCCCCTCTTTCAGCGAGATGGAATTGACAATGCTTTTCCCCTGCGTACATTTTAATCCGGCAAGAATAACGTCCCACTTCGAGGAGTCAATCATGATCGGCACGCGGGCTATCTCCGGTTCTGAGGCAACGAGATTAAGAAAAGTTGTCATCTCTTCGGCAGCGTCCAGCAGTCCGTCGTCCATGTTTACGTCGATAATCTGCGCTCCGTCCTCCACCTGTTTGCGGGCGATAGACAAGGCTTCTTCGTACTTCTTCTCGTTTATCAGTCGCAGAAACTTGCGCGAACCCGCCACGTTACAACGTTCGCCCACGTTTACGAAGTTTATTTCGGGCGATACTTCTAACAACTCCAGTCCCGACAGCCACAAATACTGCGGACACTCTGCAGGAACGTGCGGTTTTTTTCCTGCTGCCAGCTCGCAGAACTTGGCGATGTATGCTTCGGTAGTTCCGCAACATCCGCCTATGATGTTTACCAGCCCTTCATCGATGTATTCTTTCACCTCGTCTGCCATCTCTTCCGGCGTCTGGTCATATTCGCCGAGGCTGTTGGGAAGTCCGGCGTTCGGGTAGGCACTGATGCGGTAAGGCGCACGCTTAGCCAACTGTTCCAAGAAAGGTTTTAATTGTTTGGCTCCGAATGAGCAGTTCAGCCCTATCGAGAAAATGTCTGCATGTTGAACCGAAGCGAGGAATGCGTCAAGCGTCTGTCCGGATAGGGTTCTCCCTGCCACGTCCGATACGGTGACCGACAGCATCAGCGGCACGCGGCGTCCGGTTTTCGCCATCGAAAGTTCAGCGGCACGGATAGCTGCTTTGGCATTTAGCGTATCGAAAATCGTTTCTATCAGCAGTGCGTCTACACCTCCCTGTAAGAGCGCTTCCATCTGTTCACAATAAGCATCCTGCAATTCGTCGAACGTGAGGGCACGGAAAGCGGGATTGTTTACATCGGGACTCATGGAACAGGTTTTGTTGGTCGGTCCTACCGAGCCGGCTACAAACCGCGGTTTTTCCGGTGTGGCATATCTGTCCGCCATGCGTCGTGCCAGTTCAGCACCCGCAAGGTTGATTTCGCGGCAATACTCCTGTATGTGGTAATCCGCCATCGAGATGGAAGTGGCGTTGAATGTATTGGTTTCGATGATGTCTGCGCCCGCTTCCAGATATTTCCGGTGAATATCTTCGATAACATCGGGGCGCGTCAGGTTGAGTAAGTCGTTGCATCCTTTCAGTTGCCCCGCGATGTCTTTAAAACGTTCTCCGCGAAAGTCTGTTTCCGAAAGGCGATACCGTTGAATCATTGTCCCCATCGCTCCGTCAAGGATGAGGATGCGTTGGTCTGTCAGTTGTTGTATTGTCATGGTTCGAAGAGTTGAGTATAGGAAAAGTTAAAGGAAGAAAAACACATTAATGCCGTTTGCAGCATTATCTTTTAAACATTCTGTCCATCATGCGCTTATCTTCTTTTTCCTTCAGCGTTTGTCGTTTATCGTATTGCTTCTTACCTTTCGCTAATGCGATAACAACTTTCGCCAATCCTTTTTCGTTAATGTACATGCGTACGGGTACGATGGTAAATCCCGGTTCGTCTGATGTGCGTTCCAGTTTGCGCAGTTCTTTTTTGGTAAGCAGCAGCTTGCGGTCACGCCGTGCAGCATGATTGTTGTACGAACCGTAAAAATATTCGGCGATGTGCATGTTTTTCACCCACAGTTCGCCTCTTGAGAAGAAACAATACGTATCTACCAAACTCGCCTTACCCTGACGGATGGATTTGATTTCCGTTCCGGTGAGTACGATTCCGGTAGTGTATGTATCAATAAATTCATAGTCGAAAGACGCTCGTTTGTTTTTTATATTGATATTATTGTTAGCGGTAGTTTTCATCAGTTCAAAATAACAGAGAGTTTATTAAATATAAATTCAATCAATGCCGGCGAGAGCAAGATGAGTATGGTAGCCACGAGAGTGTACGACGTGAGTTTGGTTTCTTTGATATCCAGATAGCGGCGTGCGCCTTCAAAGACAATAAAAAGCGTATATAGCTGTAACAGCCAGCGTAATATGGCTATCGGGAAAAACGGGCAAATGGTATCGAGCACAAAAAGAACCACCATCGAGTAGCCCGTAAAGGCTTGCATTCTTTCGCGGGAGCACGATAAGCCGAACCATCGTTTTCCCATCCGCTCAAGCAGGTAGGAAGCAAGGAAAAAGCCGCCGAATAAAGCCACGGCTACGGCGCAACAACTCTGTAAGGCATACTGGAACACATCGGGCGAGATGCCTCGTTCGATGAATGTTCCTGCAAATTCTGCCAGCCCGCAAACTCCGATGAGAGGGTAGACAAATCCGGTCAGTATGTTGTTTCTTTCGTTCTCAGTACAAATTTCCTCCCACACCTTTCCCGGAGCAGAAAGCAAACCCAGTATTTTATGGAATAACTCTTTATAATTCATCTTTTCTTCATTCTTTGGTTAGAACGAAACGCAAATGTATAAAAAAAGGAGACATTATCGGCATGTCTCCTTTTTGTTTATTATAAATTAAGTATTAGTTATTCGTACTGCTGTTGCTGTCTTCAGCGAAATATCGTTGGTAAGGTATTTGCAGCGGGTTGGTAGCATCCTTTGCATTGGCATAATCCAACAGCTTTTCATAGTCGGTTCCTCCCATTGAAGTATCCGGAGTTTTGTATTTGATTACAATCTGGTCGGGCAATTCACCGTTTTTGCTTTGGTAAGCGGCAACGGCGCTGCTGATGTCGAAGTGCAGATATTTGCTGGTAAATTGCGTACGCTCTTTGTTAAGGTTTGTATCGGTTACGTGGTGATACAGCGTCATTACCAAGTCGTCTGAATACATCGCTTCCGGTTCAGCATTTGCATCATAGTAAAGACCGAATGTATGGTTGGTGCTCGCTTCGTCAAGGTCGCCGTCTGAATCAAGTTTGGCATAGTATGCGGCTAAAATGAAAAGCGTGTTCTTATCGAAGTAAGGAGCTGCATAAGAGTCTACACCTACGGCATAGAACGGAGCGTTGGCGAAACTGGTTACTTCACTTTCGTTGTAAAGATTACGGTACGTTTCTACCGGAGCTAATCCTGTAACAGTGATGTCTACTGTGTGGGTTACATTATTTATCGAATCCGGATTATACTGGTAGCTCATCACTGCATACCGTGCGCTTCCAAAATTGACTTTCGATAAATCTCCCTGATTGGTCGGGGTAAGGGTATATCCGCTGGCGTTGCGGAAAGAATAATAACCGATTGAGCTGGTTATTTGTACATACTCATATCCCGGATAGTTAGAGTTATCGTCATCGCTATTCAAGCAAGAGGTAAATCCCAACATCGCCACAGCTGCGGCAAACATTGCCGCCCATTTCATTTTCTTCATATTCAATTAATTTTTTGGTTTCTAAATGTTTTTCAGTATTTCTGTGCTAAATAAATGGTTTCTTAACGAATATACTGCACGTGTCTGTATGATTTAACAAATATAAACAGAACATCGGGCGTAACTTGAGGCAGGGAGGTAAGAATGCGGCGGAATTTTGACCTCTTTTACGTAAGGGAGGGGTGAAGTTTCGCGGCAAGCATACAGGGGAATTAGGGCGTGTTTTATACTTCGTCTGAAAGCTGGAAAATTCTACCCGAAAGCCCCGTAAGTCTTCCGAATAGAAACGATGAATCCTTCCGCAAGAAATTAAATTTCTAACCGTAATGTTTTTAGAGGTGTACAGACCGGGAATCCGGGCTTGAGGGGGAAAGTTTAAAATCGGATTTTAGAGCCTGCATAACAGCTGTATAGCAGGCTCTGAATCCGGTCAGTTATCTTTTGTAAAGTTTGTCGATAAGGTCGTTTCTGCCCATGCGTTTAAGCTCATTGATAATATTCCGCCGTTCTTCGGGTTTATACCAGAAGAAAAACATGCGTTGGGCTAATTTCTCTCGTTGGGTCTTGGCAGAATAAACCGGTTCAAGGGTGTAAGGATGAAAACCTGTATACCAAGCTTCGGTGGCAACGGTCATCGGCGTGGGAGTGAAGTCTTGAACCTGCTCTAAATGGAAATCCAACTTTTTAGTAATAGCCGCCAGTTCTGCCATGTCCTCTTCGGTACATCCGGGGTGGCTGCTGATAAAGTAAGGGATAATCTGCTGGCGAAGGTTCAGTTCACGGTTCAGCGTGTCGAAGATGCGTTTGAACCGGTAGAACTGCTCGAACGGAGGCTTGCGCATCAGGTAAAGCACGCGGTCGCTGGTGTGTTCGGGAGCCACTTTCAGCCGTCCGCTCACGTGGTGCACGATAAGCTCTCGCGTGTACTCGGCTGCGGCGCGGTTCGTCGCCTCGTCTTTGCTCTCGTGAAGCAACAGGTCGTAACGCACTCCGCTCCCGATGAAGCTCTTCTTGATACCCGGCAAGGCATCGACCGCCCGATAAATATCCAACAGCGGGCGATGGTCGGTATTCAGATTCGGACACACTTTGGGATGAATGCACGACGGACGCTTGCACCGCCGGCAAAGCGTTTCGTCTTTTCCACCCATGCGATACATGTTGGCAGACGGCCCGCCGAGGTCGCTTAGGTATCCCTTGAAGTCGGGCATTTCGGTAATAGCCTTCACCTCGCGCAAGATACTCTCTTTGCTTCGGCTTACGATGAACTTGCCTTGATGGGCAGAAATGGTGCAGAACGCACATCCTCCGAAACATCCGCGGTGAATGTTGACCGAGAATTTAATCATCTCGTAGGCAGGAATCCGTTTTCCTTTGTATTTGGGATGAGGAAGTCGCGTATAAGGAAGGTCGAACGAACGGTCAAGTTCGCCCTGTGTCATGGGCGGATAGGGCGGATTAACCACCACGGTACGTCCCTCAACGGTTTGCAGGATGCGTGCCGCCGCATACTTGTTTGATTCTTCTTCAATGTGACGGAAGTTTTGCGCCTGCTTGCGCTTGTCTTTCAGGCATTCCTCGTGCGAGAACAACGTCAAGTCTTCCCAACCCCCGGTAGCGGAAATCGTTTCATTGCGCCGGGTCAGGTAAGCAGTCTGCGGGATGTCGTGAGGAATGTCAGCCGAAATCTTCATGCGCCGGCAAAGTTCCGTAATCGGTTTCTCGCCCATGCCGTAAATCAGCAAATCGGCTCCCGATTCCAATAAAATAGACGGACGCACCTTGTCTTGCCAGTAATCATAATGCGTCAGCCGGCGTAAAGAAGCCTCGATGCCCCCTATGATGACGGGGACATCGGGAAAAAGTCTTTTTAATATCTGGGAATAAACGATGGTGGGATACTCCGGACGCATGTCATGACGCCCATCGGGAGTATAAGCATCCTCGCTGCGGAGTCGTTTGTTTGCCGTATATTTGTTTACCATGCTGTCCATGCATCCGGCAGATACACCGAAAAACAGGCGCGGGCGACCCAATTTCTTGAAATCGCGCAAGTCATCGCGCCAATTCGGTTGGGGAACAATCGCCACTTTCAGCCCCTGCGCCTCCAGCATACGCCCGATGACAGCCGCCCCGAACGACGGATGGTCTACATAAGCATCGCCACTGAACAGAACGACATCCAGTTCGTCCCATCCTCTTAATTCTACTTCTTTTTTGGTTGTAGGCAACCAATCAGTCAGGTTATTCTGTTTCTTTATCACGTTTCCAGTTGATGTAAAGCAAAATGAGCTGATGCAGCCCGAAGGCTTTCATGTTATTATGATAAATCACATCGATGCAGAGGTCGAGCAAGTCTTTGCTGTTTTCTTCCATCGAAGCAATCAGCGAACGGACGTTCAGCTTCAGTTTGTCGAGTACGCTCTCGTCTACGATTCCGTTGCTGTCTATTAATCCTTGAAAGAGCGCATATTTATCAATTGTTTCCAGATGTGTTTCCGAGATTTCCATGCTTCGGGTTCCCGAAGGGTTTGTCTGTATTGTGTACATAGTCGTCAAATTTTAGAGTTTCATACAGACAAAGTTATACCTTTTTCCCGAATAACATCTGTTTTCTGTCTTTATTTTCGTTATAAAGTTTGCGGATGCAGGTTGCTTGTGTGGATTATTTTCCAGACATCTTCTTCCGTGCCGGAGAACGGTCCCGACTTTTCGAGCTTGATGGTTGACATGGCAGCGGCGAAACATCCGGCTTCTTCATACGATGCCCCTTTGTTACGCATATATAAGTATCCCAATACATACGTGTCGCCACATCCCGTTGCGTCTACTACCTCATGGGGAGGGTAGGCAGGAATCTTGTGGAACTTCCCTTCAGCGTAAATCAGCGAACCGAGGCTGCCTAACGTAAGCAACACCTCTTTTACGCCCCAAGCAGCCAGTTGCAGCGCAGCCTGTTTCGGGTCTTTGAAACCCGTCAATACCTCGGCTTCGTGTTCGTTTACTTTCAAAATGTCGATGTACTTCAGCGCTTCTTTTTTGTCTTTCCAATCAATGGGGTAAACTTTTTCACCTCTCACCTCGCGAAGATAGCCTTGTGCATCAACGGCAAGGATTCCTTTGTCGGAAAGCATCTTTACTACGTCCAGCGAGAAATCGTCCGACAGCAGGCTGCCCAAATGAAAGATGTGAGCTTTTTCGTCTTTCAGCTCGTCTACCGTAAACGGATCGGCTTTGGCAAGCACTCGCTGCGTGCGGTTATCTTGGTTTTCTCCGTACGTGTTTTCAAAATAAACGGTTTTCCGGCTGGGTAATACCTTTACCCGGATGCCTTCTTTGCGCATGTCTTCTACTGCTTTGTATTCGCTGGGTGCAAGCGCTGTGATGAGCTTGTAGTTTCGAGTGTCTTTCAGATGGCGCATACCATGTGAAAAATAATAAGACGTACCTCCCGGCAGGTAAGTGGTTTGTTTCGGGGTTACGATTTTGTCTAAAGTGATATGTCCTATGCAACAAATATCATTCATCTTTCTTACTGTTCTAAGATTCGGGCACAAAGATACATATATTTTTCTTATGTTCTTCTTTTCTTGGAAATTAAACAAATGTTCCTTTTCTCTGATTTTATGGCACATATTTACCGATATACAAATAAAATGCTCCCCGAAAAGTGGTTTTATTTAAACAAAACCGTAACTTTGGGCACTTGTTTTGTCTATAAAGCAAAAAATATTGTTTATAAAAAGGAAAAAAGGAATTTAGAAATGAAAAACATGAATGTAAAACCGGCTGATGGAAAGCTGGGCGTATTGTGCGTGGGGCTGGGCGCTGTGGCCACAACCTTTATAACTGGAGTGTTAATGGTTCGTAAAGGACTGGCAAAACCGGTGGGTTCGATGACCCAATACGATAAAATCCGCGTAGGAAGGGGAGCTGAAAAGAAATACTTGCATTATGGCGACATCGTTCCGATGGCTCAGTTGAGCGACATCGTGTTTGGTGCATGGGATGTATATCCTGCCAATGCTTACGAATCTGCCATCAACTGCGAGGTGCTGAAAGAAAAAGACATCAATCCGGTTAAAGACGAACTGGAAAAGATTGTTCCGATGAAAGCGGCTTTCGACCACAACTATGCAAAACGTCTGGATGGAAACAATGTGAAAGACTGTGCTACGCGCTGGGAGATGGTGGAACAACTTCGCCAAGATATCCGTAACTTCAAGGAGGCAAACGGATGCAGCCGTATCGTAGTGCTTTGGGCGGCTTCTACCGAAATTTATGTTCCGGTGTGCGAAGAGGTACACGGCACGCTGGCTGCCCTTGAACAGGCTATGAAGAACGACGACCGCGAGCATGTGGCTCCGTCTATGTGTTACGCTTATGCCGCACTTGCCGAAGGTGCTCCTTTCATTATGGGTGCGCCTAATACCACAGTCGACATTCCGGCGATGTGGGAAATGGCTGAAAAGACCCAAATGCCGATTGCCGGCAAAGACTTCAAAACCGGACAGACTTTGGTTAAATCGGGTTTCGCACCGATTATCGGGACACGCTGCTTAGGTTTGTCGGGATGGTTCTCTACCAATATCTTGGGTAACCGCGACGGCTTGGTGCTCGACGAACCCGCCAACTTCCATACCAAAGAGGTAAGCAAACTCTCTACGTTGGAGTCTATTTTGGTGCCCGAAAATCAGCCTGACCTTTATACTGATTACTATCACAAGGTACGTATCAACTACTATCCGCCGCGTAACGATAACAAAGAGGGTTGGGATAACATCGACATCTTCGGCTGGATGGGATACCCGATGCAGATTAAGATTAACTTCCTTTGCCGCGACTCTATTTTGGCAGCTCCGCTGTGTCTCGACCTTGTTTTGTTGAGCGATTTGGCTGCCCGCGCCGGACGTTATGGCATCCAGCGTTTCTTGAGCTTCTTCCTCAAGAGCCCGATGCACGATTATACCGAAAACGAAATCCCCGTAAACCACCTGTTCCAGCAATACGTGATGTTGAAAAACGCCATCCGCGAAATGGGCGGTTACGAAGCCGATGAAGAAATCGACTGATAGTTAGACTTAGTTTCATTACATTTGGTTGCGTGCAGACTTGTCGGAGAAATCCCCAAGCCTGCACGCTTTTTTTATCTGAACCCAACTGCTTTGCCAACCATTTAAAATACCCTCAAAACGCTACCGTTAGTGTTGGTCAGTCCATGCGGTAGAGTTGACCAATTCTATTCGGAAGACTGCCCTGCGCTACCGCTAAGGTTTTTCAACTTCTTTGCATGGGTGTAAAGTGCTTAAAATTAGTGTATTGCTGTTCTGGCCGCTTCCTTTCTTGTCCTTTAAAAGAGGACATCGTAAAAATATTTCCGATAAGTTTGTTTCGTTTCTCAATAGTTTTTATCTTTATCTGCAAATCGGGGATTTGCAGCTTTATAAGAGAAAAGTAAACCAAAGAAACGAATAACAAACAACAAATTATTTTATGAAAAATACGATTTTAAAAATTGCTTTTGCGGCTGCTTTAGCTGTGGTAGCCGGTGTTACAGCTTATAATGCACAGAATAAAGAAGAATTGTCAGATTTGGCTTTGGAGAATATAGAAGCGTTGGCAGGAGGAGAAACAAATACTTCATGGAATTGTACAGGATATTGGGGATCTTGTTATGCTTATTGTGGATCTTGTGGTGCAACAGTACGTGGTGACGGAGAGCTTACGGGTACTCATTCTTGTCGTTGACATTGTTTGAATATGAGGCCAATCCTGATATTTTAATTATAGAATAGATAGAAAGGATTGGCTTCTTTTATTATGTAATTTATTTGAATTTTTATGGTGAATAAGTATATTATATTGTTCCTTTTGTTGTTTCCACTATTAGTTACTTCATGTGCCGAATCGAAAGGAGGCTATAAAGATACGATGACGTGTCCGGTCGACAGTCTGCAATCGGAAATGCTGAACGACAGTTTTATGTTGGCTCGTCCTCAAAAGCTGTTTTTGGCAGACTCGCTCTTAATTGTGGCAGATGCCACTTGCGGAGATAATTTGTTTTATGTATTTAGGGCTTCGGATGGCTCTTTTTTGAAGGGAGGAGGACGAAGAGGAGAGGCGCCCGGCGAGGTGTTGTCTTTTGATAAGATTCATTTAGACAGTCAGAAAAGAGTGGTTTATTGGGATATGTACAAAAGCAAATTGATATTTTATGACATAAAGGAGTTGTTGTCTGATTCCCTTCGATATTTTACGGAGACGGCTTTGAATCGGGGAGAGGTGCAGAACACTTCTTTGTTGGATGTGATACCATTGGAATCCGGTTATTTGTATAATGGGAACGCAGCGTATCATATAGGCTTTTACGGAACATCGAACAGCATAGATGCTCCCCGTCTTCCCGATATATCGTCTTTGGATATAGCCCGTGCGATAATGAACAGAGGTTGTATGGAAGCCTCTCCCGACGGTAAGTTAGCTGTTCAGGCTACTTTAATAGGCGGTGTTGTGCGCTGTTATAATCTCGACTCTCTCCGTGTAAAAGAAGAATGGTTAAAACTGTTTTTCCCGCCGATATATAAAGTAGTAGAAGGGGTAATTCCTACGTGGATTACGTGGAAACAGGAGTCTCAAATGGGGTTTGAGGATTTGTGTGTAACCAATCGGCATGTCTATTTGCTGTTGAATGGGAAGTTTGCCAAAGATAAACCTTATGCGAATGAAATATTGGTGATGGACTGGGATGGCAATGTTATTAAGAAATATCAGTTGGATTGTGATATTAAGACAATGGCGGTTGATGAAAGCAACGGGTTTGTTTATGGCATTACCTGCGGGTTTGATACGGAAGCTAATATTGTCCGCTTTTCGTTATATTAAGGAATAAAGTATTTGAAGATGTTTATGCGACAGATCAGTTTGTTTATGCGCTGTTGCACGAGAAAGGCGATGCTGCTGCGGAGCCTCAATCGGTAATGGTATTCGACTGGCAGGGAAAAGCCCTCCGGAAGATAAACGTTAAGCAACGTTTGCTGCGCTTGTGTGTAGATGAGGCACGGAATGTGATTTACGCAATGGCTGCTGACGAAGTGAATGGTTACAAGTTGGTAAGCATCCCGTTAAAATATCCCCGATAAGTTTGTTTCGTTTTCGGCTAACTTCTATCTTTGTGTTTGGAACGGCTGTTTGTCAGCTCGGCTTATTACACATAACACATTTTATCATTAAAACTAAATCTTATCATGAAAACGAACCTTATTTGTGTGTTGCTGATGTTATTTTCTTCGTTAGGGTTTGCAGCCTCAAAGAAAACAACTTTCGAAATTAAAGACGGTCATTTTTATCGGAACGGCGAGGTGGTGTCAATCCATGCAGGAGAGATGCACTACGCCCGTATTCCGCATCAATACTGGCGTCATCGTTTGCAGATGATGAAAGGAATGGGACTGAACACGGTGGCTACATACGTGTTTTGGAATCTGCATGAAACCGAACCCGGGAAATGGGATTTTACGGGAGATAAGAACCTTGCCGAGTATATCCGCATAGCTGGTGAAGAAGGCATGATGGTGATACTTCGTCCCGGTCCGTATGTATGTGCCGAATGGGAATACGGAGGCTATCCGTGGTGGCTTCAGAACATCCCCGGCATGGAAATCCGTCGCGATAACCCTGCTTTCTTGGAACGCACGAAAGCCTATATCGAACGCTTGTATCAGGAAGTGGGCGACTTGCAGTGTACGAAAGGAGGCCCCATCGTTATGGTGCAGTGCGAAAACGAGTTCGGCTCGTATGTGGCTCAGCGGAAAGATATTCCGTTGGAAGAGCATCGTGCTTACAATGCCAAAATTAAGCAGCAGCTTGCCGATGCCGGTTTCAATGTCCCGCTGTTTACGTCTGACGGAAGCTGGCTGTTTGAGGGTGGAACTACCGAAGGAGCACTGCCCACGGCAAATGGCGAAAGCGACATCGAAAACCTGAAAAAAGTAGTCGACCAGTACCACGGCGGCAAAGGTCCGTACATGGTGGCGGAATTTTATCCCGGATGGTTGTCTCACTGGGCTGAACCTTTCCCGCAGGTAAGTGCCTCGGAAATCGCCCGCCAGACGGAAGCCTACTTGAAGAATGATGTGTCTTTCAACTTCTATATGGTACACGGTGGTACGAACTTTGGATTCACCAGCGGAGCCAACTACGACAAGAAACGTGACATTCAGCCCGACATGACCAGCTACGATTACGATGCACCCATCAGTGAAGCAGGCTGGGTTACTCCTAAGTACGACTCCATCCGTAACGTGATGAAACGCTACGTGAAATATGCCATCCCCGATGCTCCCGCTCCTAATCCGGTTATCGAGATACCTTCTATCAAGTTGACTAAAGTGGCAGATGTGCTTGCTCTTACCGAATCGACTACTCCCGTAACGAACAATGACCCTCAAACTTTCGAGCAACTGAATCAAGGCTATGGTTACGTATTATATACCCGCCATTTCAACCAGCCTATCAGTGGTACGCTGGAGATTCCGGGCTTGCGCGATTACGCCGTGGTATATGTCGATGGCGAAAAGGTGGGTGTACTGAACCGTAATACGCAAACCTACTCAATGGAAATCGACGTTCCCTTTAACGCCACATTGGAAATATTGGTAGAAAACATGGGACGCATCAATTACGGCAGCGAAATCGTACACAATACGAAAGGAATCATCAGTCCCGTAACCATTGCCGGCAAAGAAATCACCGGCGGATGGAACATGTACCGCCTGCCCATGAGCGAAGCTCCCGATTTGCAGACGTTGAAGAGAAATGTGTACACAATCGGATCTACCCAAGCCAACAAATTGAAAGACTGTCCGGCTATTTACGAAGGAACTTTCACGCTTGACCAAACCGGTGACACCTTCATCGACATGGAAGCATGGGGAAAAGGAATTATCTTCATCAACGGAATCAACATCGGTCGTTACTGGCAGGTAGGTCCTCAGCAAACACTGTACATTCCCGGTGTTTGGTTGAAGAAAGGCGAAAACAAAATCACGATTTTCGAGCAACTGAATGAAACCGTTCAGTCGGAAGTCAGCACTGTGAAACAGCCTGTATTGATGAAGCTGAAGTAGCCAAACAGAACGGATAGCCTGAATATAGGGCCTCATTCATAGCAGAAAAGGCTGTTTGCGAGTATGATGTTTTTACTCGCAGGCAGCCTTTCCTCTTTTTATGCCGTTGAAAAGTATTACCAATTAATCGGCGTTTCCCCATGCTCCACCAAGTACGCATTGGCACGGCTGAAATGCTTGTTCCCGAAAAAGCCATTGTAAGCAGAAAGGGGAGATGGGTGGACGGAAGTAAGTACCAAATGCTTGCTCCGGTCTATGAAAGCCCCTTTCTTTTGCGCATACGAACCCCATAGGATGAACACCAAATGTTCACGGTTTTCGGCGAGTGAGCGGATGGCGGCATCGGTAAACTCTTCCCAGCCCTTGCGCTGGTGTGAGCCGGCTTGGTGCGCACGCACCGTCAGCGTGGCGTTGAGCATCAATACCCCTTGTTCCGCCCAGCGCGTCAGGTTTCCGGTTGTAGGAATCGGAGTGCCTAAATCGTCATGGATTTCCTTGAATATATTTTGAAGGGAAGGAGGGAAAGGGATTCCGTCGTTCACCGAAAAGCAAAGCCCGTGCGCCTGTCCCGGACCGTGGTAAGGGTCTTGCCCGATAATAACCACCTTAACTTTATTATAAGGGCAGAGGTTAAAGGCGTTGAATATTAACCGTCCCGGCGGGTAAACCGTGGTGGTGCGGTATTCCTGACGGACGAAATCGGTCAGCTTGACGAAATAATCTTTTTCAAATTCCGGAGCAAGGACTTCTTTCCAACTTTCTTCTATCTGTACGTTCATAAGCATTGCGATTTGTTTCAAGGTGTAAAGGTAATCTTTTTTTCCTGAAAACTGCGGTGGATAGCTATGATATGTGAAACTAAATAGTTATATTTACAGCGAGAGTTGTTACCTTAGAGTTTAAATGTAATTTATAGACAAAGATGCGTTTTATAAAAATCTTTTCTTTCATGTTTGCTCTTTTCTGTTTATGTGTCAGTTGTAAAACACAGCAGATAACACCGGAGCAGAAATCGGAACATCAGGAAGCCCTTGCGTCATTACGTAGCGGATGTTTCATCGTGCAGCTGGATGCCCTCTACCCCTCGTCCGCCAGTCCGCTTACGCCTGCCCTCACCGAATACAAAGAGATGAGGGAAAGCTATCTGAAAGCAAACGGTGGGGACTTTTCTTACTACATATCCCCCAATGACGGCATGAGGCTGCATATTGGTTTCCCTGCCGATCGGAAAGAGAACCTGCGGGCAGAAGTGTCGGAAGGCAAGAAGAAACGCAACGGCGAATGTCGCTTCCATATCAAAGTGCGCGGCGAAGGCATCGTAGACGACAGGGATGTCGTTATCCTGCTCCGCCCGCATTCAAACCGGTGTACGGTGAAAGTAACACAGCCCGGAAGAGTGTCGCAAATCAGCATGGAAGGCCGTGTTTTCCCGCTTAAAGAATAAAAAGAGCGAATCAGAATATACCCTATTGCAAACTCGACTTTGCTTTTTCTTGTTTTTATCAACCTTTGTTTACCTGAAAAAGGGGATTTTGGTGCAATTTACCAACGTAATGTCAAAAAAACGGGGCATTCGTTGGAACGGTTGCGCTTTTTTTCTACTTTTGCACAGTTTCTGGGTTCTTGTGCCGAAACGAAAGGGCCTCCCGGAAAGAGAATGAAAAAGATTATAATTAAATCCTAAAGCATGATACACAAAGTATTAATCGCTAACCGTGGTGAAATAGCTGTACGTGTAATGCGCTCTTGTCGTGAGATGGGCATCCGCACGGTGGCAGTCTTTTCGGAAGCCGACAGAACGGCTCGCCACGTTCTTTATGCCGATGAGGCTTGTTTGATAGGTCCGGCTGCCTCGCGTGAGAGTTATTTGAATATTGATAAAATTATCATGGCAGCAAAACGCCACGGAGCGGATGCCATCCATCCGGGATATGGCTTTTTGTCTGAAAACTCGGAGTTCGCACGCCGTTGCCGCGAGGAAGGAATTATCTTTATCGGCCCAGACCCGGAAACAATGGATGCGATGGGCGATAAAATTTCAGCCCGCAAACACATGATTGCAGCCGGTGTGCCGGTAGTGCCGGGTACGGAACAGCCCTTGCAGAGTGTAGAAGAAGCAAAAGAAATCTGTAACCGCATAGGCTACCCCGTGATGCTGAAAGCCTCTATGGGTGGCGGCGGAAAGGGGATGCGCCTGATTCATAGTGAAGACGAAGTGGAAGAAGCCTATAATACGGCTCGTTCGGAATCAATGTCTTCGTTCGGCGACGACACGGTTTACTTGGAAAAATTCGTGGAAGAACCCCACCATATCGAGTTTCAGATTTTAGGCGATAATTACGGAAACGCCGTTCACTTGTTTGAGCGCGAATGTTCCATCCAACGCCGTAACCAGAAAATAGTAGAAGAAACCCCGTCGCCGTTCGTAACTCCTGAGTTGCGTAAGAAAATGGGTGAGGCGGCTGTGGCAGCAGCCAAAGCTGTGAACTACAAGGGTGCGGGAACCATTGAATTCTTGGTGGACAAGCATCGCAACTTCTACTTCCTCGAAATGAATACCCGTCTTCAGGTAGAACATCCGATTACGGAAGAGGTAGTAGGCGTTGACTTGGTGAAAGAACAGCTCCGTATAGCCAATAACGAACCGCTGCATTTCAAACAGGAAGAACTCATTCAGCGCGGACACGCAATCGAATGCCGTATCTGTGCCGAAGATTCGGAAAATAACTTCATGCCTTCTCCGGGTATCATCCGTCAGTTGATTGAACCGAACGGCATTGGCGTACGCATCGACAGCTATGTATATGAAAGCTACGAAATTCCTATTTACTACGACCCGATGATAGGTAAGCTGATTGTATGGGCTACCACCCGCCAGTTTGCCATCGAGCGTATGCGCCGTGTGTTATACGAATATAAGATTACAGGATTGAAGACCAATATCGCTTACTTGCGCCATATAATGAATGTACCTGACTTCGTGGAAGGACATTATAACACGCTCTTCATCCCGAAACATCAGGATATGTTGCGCCAATGGGCGGGACAGAAAGAAGAAGAAACCGAAAACATTGCAATGATTGCGGCTTACATTGACTATCTGATGAATCTGGAAGAAAACAACACCGGTTCGTCGGACAACCGACCCATCAGCCGCTGGCGCGAATTTGGTTTGAAGAAAGGAGTATTACGGATTTAAGTTCTTTGAATTCTGAAGAACTCAAAAACTAATAAGGTATGGAAATACATATAGGTGAAAGAGTGGCCGATGTAACGTTGGTAAGTAAAGAAGGAAACAAGGTGCAACTGACTATCGACGGAGTGCCTTACGATGTCGACATTGTAATGGCAGAAAACGGAAGTTGTTCGATTCTGCACAACGGAAAATCGTATAACGCCGAACTGATTCGCAAAGAGGGAGGTAAGAGTTATACGGTAAATGCTCACTATCAGTCGTATAACATTGATATCATCGACTCTCAGGCGAAATACCTGCGTATGCGCAAGGGTGCCGAAGAAAAGCAGGAAGACAAGATTGTTTCTCCGATGCCGGGCAAGGTAGTCAAGATTCCGGTGAAGGTGGGCGACCGCTTGCAGGCAGGCGACATCGTGGTGGTAATCGAAGCGATGAAGATGCAGAGCAACTATAAGGTAAGCAGTGATTGTGTCGTAAAAGATATTCTGGTAAACGAAGGAGACTCTGTAAACAGCAATCAAGTGATTATGACATTGGATGTAATTAATAACGAGCAAGATTGATTATGACGGCAGAAGAACAATATAAGAAATTTGAGGAGCTGGATAAACTGGCATCTCAAGGCGGCGGTGTAGAGCGTGTGGAAAAACAACATGCCAACGGACACATGACTGCCCGCGAACGTATCGACATGTTATTGGATAAAGGTACGTTCAATGAAATCGACAAGTTTGTGATTCATCATTGCACCGATTTCGGAATGGATAAAAAGCATATTCCCGGCGACGGTATCGTATGTGGTTACGGTAAAATAGACGGTCGGCTGGTATACGTATATGCTTACGACTTTACGGTGTATGGAGGTACGCTGAGTACAACCGGTGCGAAGAAAATCGTGAAAGTACAAGAACTGGCTCTGAAGAACGGAGCTCCGGTTATTGCCTTGAATGACTCAGGCGGCGCACGTATCCAAGAAGGCGTGGGCAGTATTTCCGGATACGCTTCAATCTTTTACCAGAATACCATTGCTTCGGGCGTGATTCCGCAAATATCTGCCATCTTGGGCCCGTGTGCGGGAGGAGCTTGTTACTCTCCGGCGCTGACCGACTTTATTTTCATGGTGAAAGAAAAAAGCCACATGTTTATTACCGGACCCGATGTGGTAAAGGCTGTTACACACGAGGAGGTAGATAAAGAAGAATTGGGAGGTGCTTATACGCACAGCAGCAAGAGCGGTGTAACCCATTTCTTGTGTGAAACGGAAGAAGAAACCCTGATGAGCATCCGTGAGTTGCTGAGCTTCCTTCCCTCGAACAACATGGAAGATGCCCCGATGCAACCCTGCTCAGACGACATCCGTCGTGCGGACGAATCGCTGATGAGCGTTATCCCCGACGACCCCAACATGCCTTACGATATCAAAAATATCATCGAGCCGGTGGTTGACAACCAATACTTCTTCGAGGTAATGCCTCATTTCGCTAAAAACATAGTAGTGGGATTTGCGCGCTTGGGAGGCCGTTCGGTAGGTATCGTGGCAAATCAGCCTGCTTATCTGGCGGGTGTGCTCGATATCGACGCTTCCGATAAGGCATCTCGCTTCATCCGTTTCTGCGACTGCTTCAATATCCCTATTGTTACTTTCGAAGACGTGCCCGGTTTCCTTCCGGGATGTGCTCAGGAACACAACGGAATCATCCGTCACGGTGCGAAGATAGTCTACGCTTATGCCGAGGCTACCGTTCCCAAAATTACGGTGATAACCCGCAAGGCATACGGTGGCGCGTACATCGTGATGAACAGCAAACCGATTGGTTCGGATGTAAACTTCTCGTACCCCACAGCCGAAATTGCCGTGATGGGAGCAGACGGTGCAGTCAATATCCTGTATCGTAAATCAACGCCCGAAGAAAAGGCACAGGCGGTAGAAGAATACAAAGAAAAATTCTCGAATCCGTATCGTGCTGCCGAGCAAGGTTACATTGATGAAATCATTCTTCCGAAAGATACTCGCTTCAAGCTGATTCAGGCTTTGGAAATGACTCAGAATAAGAGCCAAAGCAATCCGCCGAAGAAGCATGGCAATATGCCGTTGTAATTCTTAAAGAAGGATACGAATTTTTACAAAAATTATCTTACTTCCTTCCTCTTTTTAAAAAGAAATTCTTATTTTTGCAACGCAAATTGATAAGAGAAGGAGCGAAAAGCTCCGGAACGATGTAGGTGAGTGTTTATAAATTAATTATAAAACCTTTAAAACTTAAACAAAATGATTAAAGTAGGTATTAACGGTTTCGGTCGTATCGGCCGTTTCGTATTCCGTGCTGCTCAAAACAGAAACGACATTCAGATTGTAGGTATTAACGACTTGTGCCCGGTTGATTACTTGGCTTACATGTTGAAATACGATACAATGCACGGCAAATTCAATGGTACAATCGAAGCTGATGTTGAAAACAGCAAATTGATTGTTAATGGCAAAGAAATCCGTGTAACAGCAGAAAAGAATCCGGCTGACTTGAAATGGAACGAAGTTGAAGCAGAATACGTAGTTGAATCAACTGGTTTGTTCTTGACTAAAGAAAAAGCTCAGGCTCACATCCAAGCTGGTGCTAAATACGTAGTTATGTCTGCTCCTTCTAAAGACGATACTCCGATGTTCGTTTGCGGTGTTAACGAAAAGACTTACGTTAAAGGTACTCAATTCGTTTCTAACGCATCTTGTACTACTAACTGCTTGGCTCCGATCGCTAAAGTTTTGAACGACAAATGGGGTATCACTGACGGTTTGATGACTACTGTTCACTCTACTACTGCTACTCAGAAAACTGTTGACGGTCCGTCTATGAAAGACTGGAGAGGTGGTCGTGCTGCTTCTGGCAACATCATCCCGTCATCAACTGGTGCTGCTAAAGCTGTAGGTAAAGTTATCCCGACTTTGAACGGTAAATTGACTGGTATGTCAATGCGTGTTCCGACTTTGGACGTTTCTGTAGTTGACTTGACTGTAAACTTGGCTAAACCGGCTACTTATGCTGAAATCTGTGCAGCTATGAAAGAAGCTTCTGAAGGCGAATTGAAGGGTATTCTGGGTTACACTGAAGATGCAGTTGTTTCTTCTGACTTCTTGGGTGATACTCACACTTCTATCTTCGATGCTAAAGCTGGTATCGCTTTGACTGATACTTTCGTTAAAGTTGTTTCTTGGTATGACAACGAAATCGGTTACTCTAACAAAGTATTGGATTTGATCGCTCACATGGCTTCTGTAAACTGCTAATTAGTTTTGAGAACCAAATAAAGCACTGGCCGTCCGATTCTTTCGGACGGCTTTTTTTATACCCGCCGGTAAAGTTTTCTGCGCATTAGAGTTGGTTTTGTGCAGAAAAAACTATCTTTGTCGACAGAACTTTCGGATATGTTATATGAATTATGAAATGATAACCATACTTGGTCCTACTGCTTCGGGAAAAACGTCGCTGGCAGCTGCGTTGGCTGCACGGTTGAAATCGGAAATTATCAGCGCCGATAGCAGGCAGGTATACCGCAGGATGGATTTAGGAACAGGAAAAGATTTGGCAGATTATGAGGTGGGGACGTATCGTGTTCCGTATCATTTGATTGATATTGTTGAGCCGGGATATAAATATAATGTATTCGAATATCAGAGAGATTTTTTAAGCGTTTATAAGGATATAACAGGCAGGGGGATAATTCCTGTCCTTTGCGGTGGAACCGGAATGTATCTGGAAGCCGTTCTGAAAGGTTATAGGTTGTTGCCTGTTCCTGAAAATCAGGAGTTGCGAACAAAGTTGGCTGGAAAATCGTTGGAAGAATTGACCGCATTGCTCTCTACTTACAAGAAATTGCATAATTCTACGGATGTAGATACGGTAAAGCGTGCTATCCGGGCGATAGAAATAGAAGAATATTATTTAACGCAGTCGCCGGAAGCTCGTTCGTTTCCCGAAATTAAAAGTTTGGTGGTGGGAGTGGATATTGACCGGGATTTACGCCGGGAGAAAATAACACGCCGTTTGAAGCAGCGCTTAGACGAAGGGATGGTCAATGAAGTTCGCAAATTGTTAGACGAAGGTATTGCGCCCGAAGATTTGATTTACTATGGTTTGGAATATAAATTCCTTACGCTTTACGTTACGGGCGAAATAACTTACGATGAAATGTTCCACGGTTTGGAGACAGCGATTCACCAGTTTGCCAAGCGGCAGATGACTTGGTTTCGAGGCATGGAAAGGAGGGGAATCACGATTCACTGGATAGACGCTACGCTGCCGATGGAAGAAAAAGTCGCTAAAATAATGGATTTAATGAAAGTTTGAAGATATGGCGGTAGAACCGAATAGATGGGGGGTGATTTACAACCCGAAAGCCGGAAGCCGGAAAGCTCAGAAGCGGTGGATAGAAATCCGTGATTACATGAAAAGTCGCGGAGTAGAGTTTGATTATGTCCAATCGGAAGGGTTCGGTTCAGTAGAGCGCTTGGCACGTACGATGGCAAATAACGGCTACCGGACTATCGTTGTCGTGGGCGGAGACGGAGCAATAAACGATGCGGTAAACGGTATTATGTACTCTGATGTGGAAGATAAAAACAGCATTGCCTTTGGAATAATACCAAACGGAATCGGTAATGATTTTGCCAAATACTGGGGATTGGATTCCGACGATTATCGCGGTGCGGTAGATGTATTGATTAACCGTCGCTTGCGCAAAGTGGACGTCGGGGTGTTCTGTTATTACGACGGCGAAGTCCACAAAACCCGCTATTTCCTGAACGCCGTTTACATGGGCTTGGGAGCCCGTATCGTGCGAATCACTAACGAGACCCGTCGTTTCTGGGGAATCCCCCTAATCTCTTACCTTTCTTCTCTGTTCTTGGTTGCGTTTGAGCGCAAACTCTATCGGATGCACCTGAAAGTAAACGATGAACACATCCGTGGACGCATCATGGCTGTGGGCGTGGGGAGCGCCCGCGGATACGGATTGACGCCAAGTGCAGTTCCGTATAACGGATGGTTGGATGTATCGGTAATCTATCGTCCCGAACTTCGCCAGCTTATATCGGGCTTGTGGATGTTGCAACAAGGACGTTTGCTGAATCATAAAATAGTGAAGCCTTACCGTACGCGGCAGGTGAAAGTGCTTCGCGCTCAGAATGCAGAAGTCAGTCTCGACGGACGTTTGTGGCTCGATCGCCATTTCCCGATTGAAATAACGATTGCTCAAGAAGCATTAACATTGATAATACCGAATTAAGTTTATGATACAATCAGTAGCAGATTTGAAGCGCGGAGATAATTTTTTCCTGTTGGCAGGACCGTGTGTCATCGAAGGTGAAGACATGGCGCTCCGCATAGCGGAACGTGTAGTGAAAGTAACAGAACGTTTAAATATTCCTTATGTTTTTAAAGGGTCTTACCGTAAAGCCAATCGTTCGCGGCTGGATTCGTTTACCGGAATCGGGGATGAAAAGGCGTTGAAAGTGTTGGCTAAAGTCCGCGAAACATTCGGAGTTCCTGTAGTAACCGATATCCACGCAGCAAACGAGGCACAGATGGCTGCCGAATACGTGGATGTGTTGCAGATTCCGGCTTTTCTGTGTCGTCAGACCGACTTGCTGGTTGCCGCTGCCCAAACGGGTAAGATAGTCAATATCAAGAAAGGGCAGTTCCTGTCTCCCGAAGCGATGCGCTTTGCCGCCGACAAGGTGGTAGAGGCGGGAAATAACCAAGTGATGCTCACCGAGCGCGGAACGACCTTCGGCTATCAGGACCTGATAGTGGATTATCGCGGAATCCCCGAAATGCAATCGTTCGGTTTTCCGGTTATTTTAGACGTTACCCACTCGTTGCAGCGTCCGAACCAGACTTCGGGAGTAACCGGCGGTATGCCTCAACTGATTGAGACCATCGCAAAAGCCGGCGTAGCCGTGGGTGTGGACGGACTTTTCATGGAAACTCATGAAGACCCTTCGGTGGCAAAGAGCGACGGAGCCAACATGCTGAAACTCGACTTGCTGGAAGGGTTGTTGGAAAAATTAGTGCGCATACGCCGCAGTCTGTAATTCTTTTCTGAGGACTTGCTTGAATCTTTTCCTTTTCGGCTTTAAAAGTCCCCAAAACGCTACCGTTAGTGTTCTCTATCCCATGCGGTAGCGTTCCTTCGTCCATGCGGTAGCGTAACCCGGTTCTACCCGTAGCGTTTTCCGCCGTCGGGGAAAATCAAAACAGACTCCTAAAAAATGGCAGTCTGTTTTTTGCCCTTGATAAAAAACTTTATCTTTGCATCACGAATAAAGAGTACAATAAAGTAATACGATATGCTTACTATTAAACAAATTACAGAAGATACCGACAAGGTTATCCGCGGATTGGAGAAAAAACATTTTGCCAATGCGAAGGAAACCATCGCGCAGGTACTTGAACTGAATGACAAGAGAAAAAGCGCGCAAAACCAGTTGGATAAAAATCTTGCAGAAGTAAACGCTACGTCGAAAACCATCGGGGCATTGATGAAAGACGGGAAGAAAGAAGAAGCCGAATCGGCAAAAGCGCGCGTAGCTGAAATAAAAGAGGCAAGCAAGGCGCTCCAGCTTGAAATGGATAAAGCAGCCGAAGATTTGCAGACTCTTTTATATACGATTCCGAATGTGCCTTACGAAAGTGTGCCGGAAGGAAACGGAGCCGAGGACAACGTGGTAGAAAAAATGGGAGGGATGGAAACAGAACTGCCGAAAGACGCGCTGCCTCATTGGGAACTTGCCAAGAAATACGATTTGATAGATTTCGACCTCGGCGTAAAAATCACGGGAGCAGGATTCCCCGTATATAAAGGTAAAGGAGCCCGCTTGCAGCGCGCCCTGATTAATTTCTTCCTCGATGAAGCTCGTGCGGCAGGTTACGAGGAAATTATGCCTCCTACGGTGGTAAACGCAGCTTCAGGATACGGAACCGGACAGTTGCCCGATAAAGAAGGACAAATGTATCATTGTAATCTGGACGATTTATACCTGATTCCTACGGCAGAAGTACCGGTTACGAATATTTATCGCGATGTGATACTGGATGAAAAGCAGTTGCCGATAAAGAACTGTGCATACACGCAGTGTTTCCGTCGCGAAGCAGGCTCTTACGGTAAAGACGTGCGCGGATTGAACCGCTTGCATGAGTTCTCAAAAGTAGAACTTGTACGAATTGACAAACCCGAACACTCACAGCAGTCTCACCAAGAGATGCTTGACCACGTAGAAGGTTTGCTGAAGAAGCTGGAACTTCCTTACCGCATCTTGCGCCTGTGTGGAGGTGACATCAGCTTTACGGCAGCGCTTTGCTTCGACTTTGAAGTTTATTCTGAAGCCCAAAAACGCTGGTTAGAGGTTAGTTCGGTTTCTAACTTTGATACCTATCAGGCTAACCGCTTGAAATGTCGTTATCGCACGGCAGAGAAGAAAACCGAACTTTGCCATACGCTGAACGGTTCGGCATTGGCATTGCCCCGCATCGTGGCTGCCCTGCTGGAAAACAACCAGACGCCGGAAGGTATTCGCATACCGAAAGCATTGGTTCCTTACTGCGGATTTGACATGATCGATTAAAATCGGGCTTTAAATATTTTTACACCGACAGAAAGAATAAGCTGTTGCGGCAACTTGATAAAAAGGTTGCTGCAACAGCTTATTTATTGTTGGCTCTGTTATGTAAAACGGGTTATGAATAATGTCAGACTAATATTTTTATGTTGCTTGACATATATTGGGAGAAAAAATCCTTTTGTTTGAAAAAAAACGGCTTCGAAAGTAAAAAAAGTAGATTTTTAGTTTTGAAGTTTCTATTTAATTACTACTTTTGAGAGAAAATAAGTAACATTTTTTACGGAAGAACATAATAATTATAACCTTAATACACAACTATGAGTTATTTACGATTTGATAAAACTCTGCTGACCAATTTGGAAGAATCTCTTACGCGCGAGGTTCTTCGAACTAATCGTTCGGGGGCGTATCATTGTTCAACCATCGTCGATTGTAACACTCGCAAATATCATGGTTTGTTAGTCATTCCGGTTCCGGAACTGGATGACGAGAATCATGTGTTGCTGTCTTCGTTAGACGAAACGGTGATACAACATGGAGCGGAGTTCAACTTGGGGCTTCATAAGTACCACGGTGATAACTTTAGTCCGCGCGGACATAAGTACATTCGTGAGTTTGAATGCGAAAAAGTTCCTACCACCTTGTATCGGGTAGGAGGTGTGGTTCTGAAAAAAGAAAAAGTCTTTGTTCACCATGAAAACCGCATCCTGATCCGTTACACACTGGTAGATGCGCATTCTGAAACGATTCTCCGGTTGCGCCCGTATCTGGCTTTCCGCAGCGTGCGCCAATATACGCACGAAAATGCACAAGCAAGCCGGCATTACGATGAAGTGGAAAACGGTATCAAAACATGCATGTATCCGGGATATCCTGAATTGTACATGCAGTTTAGTAAGGAAAACACTTTCCATTTCCAACCCGACTGGTATCGTGGTATCGAGTATCCCAAAGAACAAGAACGCGGGTACGATTTCAATGAAGACTTGTACGTTCCGGGATATTTCGAATTCAACATCAAGAAAGGCGAATCGGTTACATTTGCCGGAGGTATTTCGGCTATCGATACGGCTTCGCTGAACGATCTTTTCACTTATGAGGTAGAAAAACGTATTCCGCGCGACAGCTTTAAAAACTGTCTGATTAACACGGCACACCAGTTCTTGAACAAGCAAGGCGAAGAGTCATATATACTCGCCGGCTATCCGTGGTTCAAGTGTCGTGCGCGCGACATGTTCATTTCATTGCCGGGATTGACGCTGGCTATCGGCGAAGTCGAGAAGTTCGAAGTCGTGATGCAAACAGCTGTCAAGGCGGTTTATGCGTTTATGAACGGTGAAACAACCGACTTGAAGGTTTACGAAATGGAACATCCTGACGTGTTGATGTGGGCGGTATGGACTGTTCAACAATACGCCAAAATGGTTTCGCGTGAGGCTGCAAAAGAGAAATACGGTCAATTGTTGAAAGATATCATGACCTATCTGGCAGACGGAAAACACCCGAATCTTCAGGTACATGACAACGGATTGGTATATGCTAACGGACGCGAAAAAGCCATTACGTGGATGAATTCTACTGTAAACGGCCGTCCGGTTGTAGCCCGCACGGGGTATATCGTTGAATTTAACTCTTTGTGGTATAACGCGCTGCGTTTCGTTGCCGACTTGTTTGTTGAAGACGGTGAATTCAGTTTCCGCTTGAACCAGATTGCCGATAAAACAGCCGTTTCGTTCATCGATACTTTCTTGAATGAATATGGTTATCTGTTGGATTTCGTAGATGGAAACATGATGGACTGGAGTGTACGTCCGAATATGATTTTCGCCGCAGCATTCGATTACTCTCCGTTGGACGCCAAACAAAAGAAAGGCGTTGTCGATATCGTAACGAAAGAATTGTTGACCCCGAAGGGCATCCGTTCGCTGAGCCCGAAGAGTGGAGGCTATAACCCCAATTACGTAGGTCCTCAGATTCAGCGTGATTACGCTTATCATCAGGGTACGGCATGGCCGTGGCTGGAAGGATTCTATCTGGAAGCCTATCTGCGGATCTACAAGCGTAGTGCGATATCCTTTGTCGAACGTCAGATGATTAGCTATGAAGACCAGATGACATGCCATTGCGTAGGCTCTATCCCCGAACTGTTCGACGGAAATCCGCCGTTCCAGGGACGAGGAGCTGTTTCGTTTGCAATGAACGTGGCAGAAATCTTGCGTACGTTGAATTTGTTAGCTAAATACGATAACCAATAAAAAGGAGGAAAGTACTATGAAAGTTTTAATGTTTGGTTGGGAATTTCCTCCTCATATTTTAGGAGGTTTAGGTACAGCCAGTTACGGGTTGACAAAAGGTATGTCGCAGCAGGAGGATATGGAAATCACTTTCTGTATCCCTAAGCCGTGGGGCGATGAAGACCAGAGTTTCCTGAAAATTATCGGTATGAACAGCGTGCCTATCGTATGGCGTGACGTTCAGTGGGATTATGTGAAGAGTCGGGTAGGCTCTTATATGGATCCGCAGTTGTATTATGACATGCGCGACCATATTTATGCCGACTTCAATTATATGCATACGAATGACCTCGGCTGTCTGGAATTTTCCGGACGCTACCCCGATAACCTGCACGAAGAAATCAATAACTACTCCATCGTGGCAGGTGTGGTAGCCCGTCAGCAGCAGTTTGATATTATCCATTCACACGACTGGCTGACTTATCCCGCCGGCATTCATGCCAAGCAGATTTCGGGAAAACCGCTGGTTATCCATGTTCACGCAACCGACTTCGACCGTAGCCGTGGTAATGTCAATCCCACTGTTTACGCCATCGAGAAAAACGGAATGGATCACGCCGACTGCATCATGTGTGTAAGTGAGCTGACGCGCCAAACCGTTATCCACAAATATTACCAAGACCCTCGCAAGTGTTTTACCATGCACAATGCAGTGTCTCCTTTGTCAAAGGAAATTCAGGAGATTGTTCCTCATAAAAATCCGAAAGAAAAGATTGTAACTTTCTTAGGACGTATCACGATGCAAAAGGGTCCGGAATATTTCGTCGAAGCAGCAGCTATGGTGCTGAAACGTGCGCGTAATGTGCGTTTTGTCATGGCAGGTAGCGGAGACATGATGAACGCCATGATTCGTCTGGCTGCCGAAAGAGGCATTGCCGACCGTTTCCACTTCCCCGGATTCATGAAAGGCAAGCAAGTATACGAAGTGCTTAAAGCAAGCGATGTATATATCATGCCCTCGGTATCTGAGCCGTTTGGTATCTCGCCGTTGGAAGCCATGCAGTGTAGCGTTCCTACCATTATATCCAAGCAGTCGGGCTGTGCCGAGATTTTGGACAAGTGTATCAAGATTGATTATTGGGATATTCATGCGATGGCAGATGCCATTCACTCTATCTGTACCAACGAATCACTCTATGAATACTTGCGCGATGAAGGCAAGAAAGAAGTTGATGGTATCGTATGGGAAAAGGTAGGACTGAAAGTACGTGCCCTGTATGATCAAGTTTTAAGCAACTATGGTAAATAATAATCTAACTCAATCGTTATGAAAACAATCTGTCTTTACTTTGAAATTCACCAGATAATTCACCTGAAACGTTATCGTTTCTTCGAAATAGGCACAGACCACTATTATTATGATGATTATGCCAACGAGCAAGGCATCAACGAAGTGGCTGAGCGTTCTTATATTCCTGCTCTGAAAACGCTGATAGAAATGGCTAAGGCCAATGAAGGAGCGTTTAAAGTAGCTCTCTCTATTTCCGGCGTGGCTTTGGAACAGCTTGAAATTTATGCTCCTGCTGTTATTGAACTTCTGCATGAGTTGAACGCTACGGGATGTTGCGAATTTGTTTGCGAACCTTATTCTCACGGTTTGTCTTCGTTGAAGAATGAAGACTGCTTCCGCGAAGAAGTAGAAGCAATGCGCCGTAAAGTAAAAGATTTCTTTGGTCAGGAGCCGAAAGTATTCCGCAATTCCAGCTTGATTTACGACAATGAAATCGGCGGTATCGTAGCCAGCATGGGCTTTAAGGGAATGTTGGTTGAGGGTGCAAAACACGTCTTGGGATGGAAGAGTCCTCACTACCTCTACCACTGCTCTGAGAATCCTAATTTGAAACTGTTGATGCGCGACTTCAAGTTGTCGGACGACATCAGCCTTCGTTTCTCGAACACCGAATGGAATGAATATCCGTTGTTTGCCGACACCTATATCGGCTGGATAGCTTCGCTGCCCGAAAACGAACAGGTCATCAATATCTTCATGGAACTGTCGGCATTGGGTATGGCTCAACCGCTGTCATCTAACATTCTGGAGTTCTTGAAAGCATTGCCCGTTTGCGCAAAACAAAAAGGCATTACTTTCTCTACGCCGTCAGAAATCGTTACCAAGCTGAAATCAGTAGACATGGTAGACGTGGCTTACCCGATGTCATGGTCAGACGAAGAGCGCGACATCAGTCCGTGGTTGGGCAACGTGATGCAGCGTGAGGCCTTTAATAAGTTGTATAGTGTAGCCGAACGTGTTTACCTCTGCACTGATAAGCGTATCAAGCAAGACTGGTATTACCTTCAGGCAAGTAACAACTTCCGTTTCATGACTACGAAGGACACGGGTGTAGGGTTGAACCGCGGTATCTATGATTCTCCGTACGATGCCTTTACCAACTACATGAACATCTTGGGCGATTTCATCGGACGTGTAAACGCACTTTATCCGGTAGATATGGACGATGAAGAACTCAACTCATTGCTGACTACCATCAAGAATCAGGAAAGTGAATTGGTTCAGCTTACCGATGAGGTGAAGAAGTTGCAAGACGAATTGAAGAAAGCTGAAGCTGCTCCAAAGAAAACGGCAGCCAAGAAGACTACTACCAAGAAAGCGGCAGCCAAGAAAGAAGATAAAGAGGCATAATCCTCTTGAATCATATTAAAAACGCGGATTTGCAGAAAGGACTAAATGTTCAACTGCAAATCCGCGTTTTTTTGTCGGGTAGAAACGGTTGATTCGTTTAATAGAAAATAATTTTTCTATTAATTATTAAAAGCCATTTATTATTGATGAAAAGAAATGTTTTTATACTCTTTCTTGTAGATTTATAATCTTTTTTATAACTTGCTAGTGTTTTGTATTTCTTCTATTAGGATTTATGAATACGATAATTATTTTATTTGATAAAGCTAAAACAATATAAGAAGATGAAGGTATATAAAGTGTTATTATTTTATTTGTTGTGTGGAATAGGGTTTATAAGTTGTATAAATTTTAACCCTGATAAAAAAGAAAGAAACCAGCAAACAGAAAGCGTGGATATTCAAGTTAATAAACATGATGATGTAGCAATGGCACGAAGTACCCACTTAAAATTTAAAGGAGTTCCAATTGATGGTACTTTAGAAATGTTCATGGGTAGAATGAAACATAGCGGTTTTGAAATAGAAGAATCAGATGAGGGAGTAGCGGTACTTTCAGGGGATTTTGCGGATTTTAAAGAGTGTTCGGTGTATGTAGAAACCCTTGATAGAAAAAATTTAGTTTATAGGATTTCTGTTCAATTTCCCTCTCAAGACCAATGGGGACTTTTATATGGTGATTATAAGCACTTAAAGAATTTGCTTATAGAAAAATACGGAAAGCCTTCATCTTGTGTGGAAAAATTTCAAGGAAATTCGTCGAGAATGCCAAAAGATGATTATGATAAAATGCATGATGTTAAGTTTGACAGATGTGAATATGAAACTCGTTTTACTGTAAAAAATGGTGAAATCGTTTTGTGGATTCAACATGCGGAATCAATACTAGGTGAGAAATGCTTTGTCATGTTATCATATATAGATAAAGAGAATAGTGAAACTATAAGAAAACATGCATTAGATGATTTATAAAAAAAGAGAGTGTATGGGACGAATGATTTCAATTCCACAATTAAGCCTTTCAGAAGCTCTTAATGCTTCTACAAGCAAGATTTTTCAGTTTAGAGGACGTTCTCGCCGATCTGAATTTTGGTGGACTACACTGATCGTGTTTTTAGCCAGTATCGTATTGACACCTATTGTTGGTTTTTTCCTTGATATTGCTACTATTCCTTTAAAGTTTCGCAGATTGCATGACATTGGTAGAAGTGGTTGGTGGTATGGTGTTTACTTGATACTGAAAATTCTTTTCTTTGTTTGTATAATGTTTGATATTATAATGATGATTATCAATGCTGCAAATATGGTTGATTATGGGGAAGATATAGTATATGTTTTTGTCATGAAATACCTATTATGGATAATTGTTATTTTTATATATCAGGTAGTCCTGCTTATTTTTATGTGCATTGACAGTGAGATAGAGGAGAATGATTACGGTGAATCACCTAAATATAAAATCCTTGATGAGTAAATTGTTTTAATATTTGATTTTTAAAGTTACAATAAGCCAATCAAATTCATAATGAATTAGTTGGCTTATTGTATTTAGATAGCTGATTGGAAATTAGAAAAAAGGACTACTGTTCCCCCACCTCCGCCGATGAAGCCATAAACAACCGCGCAAGGTTTGTTTTCTCACCTACTACCCATACGATGTCTCCTTTACGGAAAGGAACGTTTACATCGGGCTTCCGAAGTGAACCTTCCGTAGCCGATTCCACACCCACAACCAAGCAATGGAACTTGTTACGGATGCCGCTTTCGCGAATCGTATGTCCGCAGAAGGGAGAGGAAGAATCTATAACAAATTGTTTCAGGTACATTTCGTGCTGCTCAAAGTTATCATCCTGCTTATTGTCTTTTACCTTTTCGGCTTGTGCGCCGAAAAGCGAAAGCTGTTCGTCTGTGCCGATAACCTGAAGCGTGTCGTTCGGATAAATCCGATTGCCGCCGCCGGGGATGTTGATGCGATGCGTTCCGCGGATAATCGAGGCTACATGTACGTCGTACTTCTTACCCAAATCAAGTTCCTGCAAGGTGCGTCCCGCCCAAAGCGAATCGGCGGGAATCGTGAAATCGCTCAGGTGAAGGTCTCGGTCGAGCAAGCTGCCGGCATATTCCGGCTGTTTTTCGCCTAAATATTCTTTGTGCATCTCTTTTGACCGGAGATTCTGAACAAAGACCCGTTCTAAAGCGATGGATTGCTTTTTCAAGAAACGGGAAAGAATGATTATCAGTACAGCGATAATGGCTATTCCTACCATGAGAGCCACCGAAGCTTCGAACAGTTGCTTGATGACGTAAACCAAGAAAGAGACGGCTATCAGGATACGTAACACGATAAGCGAAAGGAGAGGAGCGCGGTTAAACCGGTTGTCGACCCACAGCGAACGGAATTCTGACGAATGGTTTTTCTTCATGATCAGTGCGCGGAGGAAAGGAGCCAGCAGTCCGATGGTCAACACGGCTCCTGCGATGCGTCCCCATCCGTCGCCCAGCACCGAAACCAGCATCGGAACAAAGAAATTCAGCGAAAGCATGGTTACGGCGATACACAGTACCGAGTAGATGGCAACCACACGGATTATCGCCGACACCAGTTTATGCCATTTATTCTCGTGGCTTACCGTCTGTGCTCCCGTAGCGTAATGTTCAAGCAAGTGTTTCCAGCGGACCGGCATATAGCGGTCTACTACCCGATAAGCAGGTCCGGACAGACGAATCATGTACGGCGTGAGGAAGGTGGTGATAACCGATACGGCAACCACGATAGGGTAAAGGAAATGGCTCGTAACGTTCAGGCTTACGCCCAGCGAGGCGATGATGAAAGCAAACTCGCCTATCTGGGTCAGACTGAATCCGCACTGCATGGCTATTTTCAGCGGCTGACCGGATAACAGGACACCTGCCGTTCCGAACACGGTTTGTCCCACAAGGATGGCTGCAACGATAACCAATATCGGTACGATGTATTCTACTATCATGTTCGGATCGACCATCATGCCCACCGAAACGAAGAAGATGGCTCCGAACAAATCCTTTACCGGAGCCACTAACTTGTCAATGTTTTCCGACTCTATCGTTTCGGCAAGGATGGAACCCATGATAAAAGCTCCGAATGCGGGCGAGAAACCCACGTTGGCAGCAAACACCACCATGCCGAAACACAGAGCCAGCGACACGATGAGTAACGTTTCGCTGTTCATCAGCTTGCGCACGCGCTTCAGGAACAGCGGAATCAGGTAGATGCCTACCACGAACCACAGAATCAGGAAAAACAACAGTTTCAGTATGCTGTATCCCATTTCGCCCCCTTCAAAGTTCTTGCTTACCGCCATCGTAGACAGCATCACCATCAGCACGATGGCAAGAATGTCTTCCAGAATCAGGATACTCAGCACGATGCCCGCAAAGCGTTGCTGCCTTAGTCCGAGGTCGTCGAACGCCTTGTAGATAATGGTGGTAGACGACATGGCAAGCATACCTCCCAAGTAAATGCAGTCCATTTGTTTCCACCCGAACGACCATCCTACGACGATGCCAATCATTATCATGCAAAATATGATGGCGCACGCCGATATCACCGCCGAGCCTCCCACCTTCATCAGTTTCTTGAAGCTGAACTCAAGCCCCAAGGCGAAAAGAAGGAAGATAACGCCGATTTCAGACCACGTTTGTATGTTGGCGGCATCGGTTACAGACGGCGTAAAGGTGAAATGCGGACTGGAGATAAAGCCCGCTACGATGTAACCGAGAACTAAAGGTTGCTTCAGCTTTTTGAAGAGAAGCGTCATAATGCCGGCGCAAATAAGGATGAGCGCCAAGTCACTGATTAATGGAGCTAAATGAGACATTTGTTTCTGAATGTTAGATTACGCAAACAAAGTTATATATTTCTTTGCGTTTTTCCTAAAATATGTTCGATTATGAGTGATATCCGTTACATTCCCAGCCATTGTGAGAGTAATGCTTTTATCTCTTGCTGCGTCTTTTTGTCGAAGCTCGCAATGCGTGTAGAGTGACTTCCTCCGGGGAGTACGAATACGTGGATGTTTTTCTTGCCTTTCAGCCACGTTACGCCCGATGCCGTCCACGGGTCATCGCCTCCGTAGATGTAAATCATGTCGGGGTCGTTCTCCTGTAAGAATTTTACGGTGTGTTTATACAGCGTGTCGTCGAACGTCAGTCTCGACAGGTCTTCGGGCAGCATGACACGGCGCAGGTAATCTTTCGCGCTCTTGATGCTCAGATACGGTTTAAACGGTTCGATGTCATACCCATAATATCCCAGTTCTTTAGCCGCCTGAACGTTAAACGAAGGGTAGGGAGTCTGGAGAGAAAAATACCCCGGTTCGCTGATGGTTATCAGATGGTGGAACCATGCTTGGTCGGGTGCATCCTCCGCGGGGATTGCCGTCAGCGGAGTTCCCCACTGCCATAAGGCAAACGAATATTCAAGCACGCAGTAATCGAACACGTCGGCAATGGGAATGCGGAACGTATATCCTTTCTCTTTGCAATAGCTGTCGAGCATTGGCAGCAACGCCTGCTTGCGTTTCAATAAGGAGAGCTGGGCATTTTTGACGGCATTGCGCGATGCGGCGTTTCCTACCTTGTCGCGTAAGAACACTTCGTGTCTGCCGTCTTCCAGCGACTTGTTCAGCGGAGCCACGTAGGGGACGGAGACATCCACATCGTCGGGGTAGTAAGAACGGTAGAACATGGTGGTTTGTCCTCCCTTGCTGATTCCGGTGGCTATCCATTTCCCGCCGTACAGCCGTTTGAATGTCGTATTCACGTGATGCAAATCGGCAAGCGAGTTCTTTACTGTCAGATAATCCCAGTTGCAAGGCTGAGGCATTGACTTGCCGAAGTACCGGTATTCTACGAATATCAGATTGGCGTTCAGCAGCTTCGACAATTCCTCCTTGTATTTGGGATTCACCGCATAGTTGGCGTCATATCCCTCTGTAACCAGAACGGTGGGACGGTCGTATCCCGCGTGTGCCACGATGACGCGCTGTTTGAAACTTCCTGCTTCCGGATGCTCCGGGTCGAGCAGTTGGTCGATGTACATCACGAATTTATCGGCATACTGCGTACTTGCCAGTGTGTCAACATCTGTTATTCCCGGCAGATTTTTCAGCTTCTGCCAAACTTCTTGATTTACGGCTCCGGCGGTTACTGCCTGTGTCATGAGTAATACCAGCAGTAAAGCCAGTCGCCCGATGGTCATTTTTTGTGTTTTCATTTTGTTTTTGTACATTAACAGGTTTATAATCCTTTTGCTTTTGCTTCGTTCCAGATGGCATCCATTTCCTCCAGCGACATGTCAGTCAGCTTCTGTCCCTGTTTGATGGTATGTTCTTCAAGGTAATTGAAACGGCGGATAAACTTCTGGTTCGTGCGTTCCAGTGCATTGTCGGGGTTGATTTTATAGAGCCGTGCGGCATTTATCAGGCTGAACATCACGTCGCCGAACTCGGCTTCCGCCTTGTCTTTGTCCATGTTTCCCACTTCGGCTTCAAATTCAGAAACCTCTTCTTTTACCTTCTCCCATACCTGTTCGCGTTCCTCCCAGTCGAAGCCCACGTTACGCGCCTTGTCTTGGATGCGGTACGCCTTGATGAGCGAAGGCAACGCCTGCGGAACACCGCTCAACACCGATTTGTTACCGTCTTTTTCCTTCAGTTTAATCTGTTCCCAGTTTTCCGATACCTTTTCGGCAGTATCCGCCTTTACCTCTCCGAACACATGCGGATGGCGGAATATCAGTTTGTCGCAGAGCTTGTCGCACACGTCCTTGATGTCGAAATCTCCGGTTTCGCTGCCTATTTTCGCATAAAACACCACGTGGAGCAACACGTCGCCCAACTCTTTGCAGATGTCTTTCTTGTCATCTTTCATCAGCGCGTCACACAGTTCGTATACCTCTTCGATGGTATTGGGCCGTAAACTTTCATTGGTTTGTTTTCTGTCCCACGGACATTTTACGCGCAACTCGTCCAGCACGTCGAGCAGCCGCCCGAATGCCTCCATTTGTTCTTTTCTTGTATGTGTCATTGTTCTTTTTATTTGTATGAACCTGTCGAAACCCTCCCGCCCGGCGAAAACATGGAAGAAAATCTCCGCCCTCAGGTCGCTAAAAACGCTACCGTAAGCGTTGTCCGTTCCATGCGGTAAAGTTACCCGTTTCTACCCATAAGGTTATCCCGTTCTATGGGTAGCGTTTTTCCCGGCTTCCGGCAAGGCAGGAAACGTTTGAACAAGCCCTGTTCTAAAGTCAGGCAAAATTAAACAAAACATTTTAATAATTAAATACTTAATATATGGTATTGCTTGAGCCGTAGAAAAGTCGTACCTTTGCAGCGGTTTTAGAAATCTGCTGAACTTTCACTTTAATACATTTTATATTTATGACCATGAATTTTAAAGAAGGCCGTTGGAACCACGAAATTAACGTAACCGATTTCGTTAAGACGAATATTACCTCTTACGAAGGCGATGCGTCTTTTTTGGTGGGTGCAACAGAACGTACTAAAGCAGTGTGGAACAAATGTTTGGAGGCATTAGCCGAAGAACGTGCGAATAACGGAGTACGCTCGCTCGATCCGTCGACCGTTTCTACCATTACCTCTTTCGCTCCCGGATACATTGATAAGGAGAATGAAGTAATCGTTGGTTTACAAACAGATGAAGTATTGCGTCGGGCTATCAAACCTTACGGTGGCATTAAGGTGGTGGAAAAGGCATGTCGTGAAAACGGTGTGGAAGTTGACGCAAAAGTAAAAGACATATTTACGCATTATCGCAAGACGCATAACGATGGCGTGTTCGATGCTTATACCGAAGAAATTCGTTCGTTCCGCTCGTTAGGATTCCTTACCGGATTACCGGACAACTATGCCCGTGGTCGTATTATTGGCGATTACCGTCGGTTGGCGCTTTACGGACTTGACCGTTTGATTGAAGCAAAGCAGGATGATTTGCGTCATCTGACAGGACCGATGACGGACGCACGTATCCGCCTGCGTGAAGAAGTGGCGGAGCAAATCAAGGCGCTGAAAGAAATCAAGATATTGGGCGAACAGTACGGACTCGACTTGAGCCGTCCGGCTACAAACGCCCGCGAGGCAGTACAGTGGGTGTATATGGCTTATCTTGCTGCCGTGAAAGAACAAGACGGAGCAGCCATGTCGCTGGGTAACGTTTCGTCGTTCCTCGACATCTACATCGAGTACGATATGACTCACGGACTGCTGGACGAGGTTCATGCACAGGAATTGATAGACCAGTTTGTTATCAAGTTGCGCATGGTGCGCCACTTGCGTATGCAGGCTTATACCGACATCTTTGCCGGAGACCCCACTTGGGTTACGGAATCTATCGCCGGACGTTTCAACGATGGACGTGTAAAGGTTACCAAAACCTCGTTCCGTTTCCTCCAGACGCTGTATAACTTGGGCCCGTCGCCCGAACCGAACCTCACCGTGCTGTGGAGTCCGGAGTTGCCCGAAGGCTTCAAGCAGTTCTGCGCACAGGTTTCCATCGACACGTCTTCCATCCAATATGAAAACGACGACTTGATGCGCGAGGTGCGCGGCTCTGATGACTACGGCATCGCATGTTGTGTGTCTTACCAAGACATCGGCCGCCACATCCAGTTCTTCGGTGCACGCTGTAATCTGGCAAAGGCATTGCTGCTTGCCATTAACGGCGGACGTTGCGAGAACACGGGTACGCTGATGGTGAAAGACATCCCCGTATTGAGCGGCGATGTGTTGAACTTCGAAGAAGTGTTGGCTAACTATAAGAAGGTGCTGAAAGAGATGGCTCGCGTGTATAACGAAGCGATGAACATCATCCACTACATGCACGATAAGTATTATTACGAAAAAGCGCAGATGGCGTTTGTTGACACCGATCCTGCCATTAACTTGGCTTACGGTGTGGCAGGTATGTCTATCGCTGTCGACTCGTTGTCGGCAATCAAGTATGCCAAAGTAACGGCAAAACGTAACGACATCGGTCTGACCGAAGGTTTCGACATCGAAGGCGAGTTCCCCTGCTTCGGTAATGACGACGACCGTGTAGACCATCTGGCTGTCGACCTGATTTATTACTTCGATGAAGAATTGAAGAAACTTCCGGTTTACAAGAACGCCAAACCTACCCTGTCTATTCTTACCATTACATCGAACGTGATGTACGGAAAGAAAACGGGAGCTACCCCCGACGGACGCGCCAAAGGCATCGCTTTTGCTCCGGGAGCCAACCCGATGCACGGACGCGACAAGAACGGTGCCATCGCTTCGTTAAGTTCGGTAGCCAAGCTGCGTTACCGCGACTCGCAAGACGGAATCAGCAACACGTTCTCTATCGTTCCGAAATCGCTGGGTGTAGATATGGAAAGCCGTATCGAAAACCTCGTAACGATGATGGACGGTTACTTCGTGAAAGGCGCTCACCACTTGAACGTGAACGTGTTGAACCGCGAAATGCTGGAAGACGCGATGGAGCATCCGGAGAAATATCCGCAGCTCACCATCCGCGTATCGGGCTATGCCGTAAACTTCATCAAGCTGAGCCGTGAGCATCAGTTGGAAGTTATTTCGCGTAGCTTCCACGAACGCATGTAATCAGAATTTTTAAACATACGGTAATCGGGCACGGAATATGCGGATAGACAGTCCCGCTTCCGTGTCCGATTCTTTTTATCAGGATAACTTGAAAACGATAAAATAATTTATGATTAGAGTACATTCGTACGAATCGCTCGGCACGTACGACGGTCCGGGCATCCGCCTTGTGGTATTTTTGCAAGGATGTAATTTCCGCTGCCTGTATTGCGCCAATCCCGACACGATAGATGCCAAAGGCGAGAGTAAGGAAACTTCACCCGAAGAAATCTTGCGCATGGCGGTGAGTCAGAAACCTTTTTTCGGTAAGAAGGGCGGAATAACATTCAGTGGCGGCGAGCCTACCTTTCAAGCCAAATCGCTCGTACCGCTGTTTCGTATGTTGAAAGAAGCCGGTATCCATATCTGTGTTGATACGAACGGCGGAATATGGAATAGCGATGTGGAAGAACTGTTTTCGCTGGCCGACCTTGTCTTGCTCGATGTGAAAGAGTTTAACAACGAACGTCACCGCTTGCTTACTTCGCGAGGCAACGAGCAGACGCTGAAAACTGCCGCATGGCTGGAGGCTCACGGCAAACCCTTTTGGTTGCGCTATGTAGCAGTACAAGGGTATAGTGCCTTTTCTGAAGACATCGAGGCGTTAGGCAATCATTTTAAAGATTACCGGATGATTGAGCGGGTGGAGATTTTGCCCTATCACACGCTGGGTGTGCATAAATACGAGGCAATGGGCATGACGTATCGCCTGACTAACGTTCCGGTAAATACTCCGCAGCAGTTAGACGAAATAAAACAGTTGTTCAGCAAGTATTTCAAAACCGTTTATGTGAATTAGCGAAAATTTTTGATAAAAAATTCGGAGGCTGTGCAGTATTCCATATATCGGGACATTTTATGGATGTCAATTGAAAGGAAACTATAACAAATGAGCTATATGGAGAAGATGTTAACTGCGGAAAGTGCCGTGATGGAAAAAACTGTTTCGCAAAAAGTAACCAGTAAGCAATTAGAAGCAAAGATTACTGCCTATACAGTTCTGTTTGCAGTAATCATCCTCAATGTATTATGGTGGGCAGGCAGCCGTTCGATTGTTCCGGAAAACGTTCCGGCAATGTCGACGTTAGAAACGGTGCAACACCCTCACTTGTATACTCAGATTGAGGTTCATCCCTAACTAAAAACAGGTGTGTTTTTTATCAGGCACGGATTACGCAACCCCTGAAAGTGAAGCGTAATTCGTGCCTGAGTTGTTTCAGAGCCTGTTTCAATTTAAACAGGCTCTGAAAGAGGATTATTCTGCATATTCAAGCAACAGTTCCATGATCTGACAAGCTGATTTGGCAACCGATGTACCCGGTCCGAAAATAGCCATTACGCCTGCTTGGTATAAGAAATCGTAATCTTGCGGAGGGATGACACCGCCTGCAAAAACCAAGATGTCTTCGCGTCCCAAACGTTTCAGTTCGGCTATGATTTGCGGAATCAGCGTCTTATGTCCTGCCGCCAATGACGATACGCCCACTGCATGTACGTCGTTCTCCACAGCTTCGCGCGCAGCCTCTTCCGGCGTTTGGAACAGCGGTCCCATATCTACGTCGAAACCACAGTCGGCAAATCCCGTAGCTACCACTTTTGCACCGCGGTCGTGTCCGTCCTGCCCCATTTTGGCAATCATTACACGCGGACGGCGACCCTCTTTCTTAGCAAATTCTTCGGTCAGTTCGCAAGCCCTTGCGAAGTCTGCATCCTTTTTACTTTCTGATGAATACACGCCTGATATAGTTCTGATTATTGCTTTATAACGTCCTACTACCGCTTCGCAGGCATCCGAGATTTCTCCCAGCGTAGCCCGTACCCGTGCTGCCTCTACTGCCAGTTCCAGCAGGTTTCCTTTTCCGGTTTTCACACATTCGGTAATTGCCGCCAGTGCGCGGTCTACTTCGGCTTGGTTTCGTCCCTCCTTCAGTCGGCGCAGGTTTTCTATCTGCTCTTGGCGTACGGCAGTGTTGTCTACTTCCAAGATGTCAATCGGGTCTTCTTTTTCCAAGCGATACTTGTTTGTACCCACGATGGTCTGTTCGCCGGAGTCGATGCGGGCCTGCGTGCGTGCGGCAGCCTCTTCGATACGCATTTTGGGGATACCGGTTTCGATGGCCTTTGCCATGCCTCCCAAGCGCTCGATTTCCTGAATGTGTTCCCAAGCGCGGTGAGCCAGTTCGTTGGTCAGCGATTCCACGTAATAAGAACCACCCCACGGGTCTACGTTTTTACAGATTTGGGTTTCTTCCTGAATGTAAATCTGCGTATTGCGGGCGATACGTGCCGAGAAGTCGGTAGGCAGTGCAATCGCCTCGTCGAGCGCATTGGTGTGGAGTGACTGCGTATGTCCTAATGCTGCTGCCATAGCTTCGATGCAAGTACGTCCTACGTTGTTGAACGGGTCTTGCTCGGTGAGCGACCATCCCGAAGTCTGCGAGTGGGTACGCAGCGCCAGCGATTTCGGATTCTTCGGGTTAAACTGTTTCACGATTTTAGCCCACAACATACGTGCTGCACGCATCTTGGCAATTTCCATGAAATGGTTCATGCCGATAGCCCAGAAGAAAGACAGGCGGGGAGCAAAGGCATCGATGTCGATACCGGCAGCCACTCCCGCGCGTAGGTATTCCAGTCCGTCGGCAAGCGTGTAAGCCAGTTCAATGTCGGCAGTAGCTCCTGCTTCCTGCATGTGGTATCCGGAAATAGAGATGGAATTGAACTTCGGCATCTTCTGCGAGGTATATTCAAAGATGTCGGAAATGATTTTCATGGAGAATGCGGGCGGATAAATATAAGTATTGCGCACCATGAACTCTTTCAGAATATCGTTTTGGATGGTTCCTGCCATCTCTTCCAACTTGGCTCCCTGTTCCAGTCCGGCATTGATGTAGAATGCCATGATAGGAAGCACCGCCCCGTTCATGGTCATGGATACCGACATCTTGTTCAGCGGAATACCGTCGAAAAGCACCTTCATGTTTTCCAGCGAACAGATAGACACACCTGCCTTACCCACATCGCCCACTACGCGCGGATGGTCGGGGTCGTATCCACGGTGAGTCGGGAGGTCGAACGCCACAGACAGTCCCTTCTGTCCCGAAGCCAGATTGCGGCGATAAAATGCGTTCGATTCTTCAGCAGTAGAAAATCCGGCATACTGTCGGATGGTCCACGGGCGGAACGTGTACATCATAGAATAGGGGCCGCGCAAGTAAGGAGGAATACCTGCCGCATAATCAAGATGCTCCATGCCCTCAAGGTCTTCTTTCGTGTAAACCGGTTTCACCTGAATCTGTTCGGGCGTTTTCCAGTTTGCTTCAATGCCGTTGGCTTTTTGCCACTCCATGCCGTTTTGCGGATGGAATCCGGCGAATATATCAATATGTTTAAAGTTGGGTTTCATAGATTTTAAGTTTGGAGGATTGCCTTATCAGCTTAATAACTTTTTATTGTATTCTTTCAGTGTCTCCAATACATTGCAACGAACGTGGATGAAGTTTTCGATGCCGGCGGCCTTCAGCTCGTCCATACATGCCGGTGCACCTGCTACGATGAACATGGCGCGGCCGTTCAGGGCTTTGAATGCCGGGATAGCGTATTCGGCGTATTCATCGTCGCTGGAACAGAGAACCACGATGTCGGCGTTCGCTTTCATGGCAGCTTCGATGCCTTCTTCCACGGTGGGGAATCCCAAGTTGTCGATGACTTCGTAACCCGCACAAGCAAGGAAGTTGCAAGAGAACTGTGCGCGTGCCTGACGCATAGCCAAGTTTCCGATGGTCAGCATGAATGCTTTCGGACGCTTGCCGGAATGTTCGGTTTCGAGGCGGAGCGCTTCAAACTCGCTGGCAGCGCGGTCAGTGTTCAGGGTGGCAAATTCGCCGGCCTCGTCGCCATGTCCGCAGCAGCACGCATGTTCCAGCGGGGCTTTCTCGCCTGCGGTTTCGTTGAAATTCGGATATTGATTGGTTCCCAACAAGATTTCTTTGCGTTTCGATACCGCTTCGTGGCGTGCGCGGTTGCTGCTGTTTACGGCGTTTTGCACGCTGCTGTCCAGCACGGCTTTCACCATACCGCCCGCTTCTTCCGTCTGCAAGAACAAATCCCATGCTTGCTTGGCGATAGACACGGTAAGGTTTTCAATGTAATACGAACCGGCAGCCGGGTCGACGATGCGGTTCAGGTGAGATTCTTCTTTCAACAGCAACTGCTGATTACGGGCGATGCGTTCAGAAAAATCGTTCGGTGTTTCGTATGCCTTGTCGAACGGAGTTACGGTGATTGAATCTACGCCCGCTATCGCTGCACTCATGGCTTCGGTTTGCGTGCGGAGCAGGTTTACGTGCGCGTCGAACAGCGTCAGGTTGAACGACGAAGTTTCGGCATGTACCGCCATCTGGCAGGCACACTGGCAAGCGGGGTGATATTCGTTTACGATGTCTGCCCACAACATGCGCGCTGCACGGAATTTCGCAATCTCCATGAAGTAGTTGGAACTGATTCCGAAGTTGAATTTAATCTTTTTGGCAGCCAGATCAGCAGAGACTCCCGCCTCCGTCAGCCGGCTCAAATATTCGTTACCCCACGCTAAAGCATACCCCAATTCCTGATAAATATAAGCGCCTGCGTTGTTCAAGGCGAGAGAGTTGACCGCGATACACCGGAACTTGGGATAAGGAGCCATCACCTCAACCAATTCTTTGGCATTGGCTATCAGTCCGCTCACATTTTTACCCTTCTTCATCATCCGGCTGATGGGGTCGAAATCCAAAGAGCCTTGCAGCTTTTCTGGGTCGTAACCCTTTTCTTTGAAATATTCGGTCAGCAGCTTGGCTAACTCTACGGTATGCCGCTGGCAAGTCTTGAAGTTCAGTTCCACGCATTCGCAGCAAATATCTTTCAGTAACGTGCGGATATAATCGGCATTCAGGTCTTTTGCTTTGATATGAAAACCCAGCGAATCAATACCTTTGTTCAGCAAGTCGAGAGCTTTGGCATTGGCTTCAGCCGGATTGTCCACACGGATATCCTGCCGGACAAACCATGTATTGTCATCTTTCTTGTTGCCTCGGATGTAAGGATATTGTCCCGGAAGTCCTTCGGTTGTTTTCAGGCCCTCCAAATCTTCGCGGCGGTAGAAAGGTTTTACTTTAAATCCTTCGTTGGTTTTCCATACCAACTTCTTTTCGTAATCGGCTCCCTTCAGGTCTACCATGATTTTATCCATCCATTCTTGGGTTGTGACGGCTGGAAAATCCGAAAAGAGTTTTTCTTTACTATCTGCCATAGTGAATCAGTGTTTTTGTTGATATTAAATTAAGTCCCGATGTTTGGAAGCATCGGTTAGGGCAAATATACAAATAAAAGAAGAATGGAGGCAAGAAGAACAAAATATTTTAAGAAATTGTACAAATGTTTTGTGTACAAGGTTTTATTTCGCAGCGGAACCCGGCAGAAAGCAGGGTTTTCGCCGGGTTCCGGTTAGGGTGACAGGGGCTTGTGTCAGGATTAACGGATGAAGTCCCATTCATCATCTCCTTCATCGAAATGGTCTTCGCCGTCATCGTGTTCGTCGTCACGGCTGTGGCGGCGGTGATGTTTTACGTGGCGGTTATCCCACTCGTCATCTCCTTCGTCGAAATGGTCTTCGCCATCGTCCCATTCTTTGTTAAACCGTCCGCCGAAGTAAATCCGTCCGTCATTCCACCGGTCGTCGCTGTACCGGCGTATCACTTTGCCTCGTTCCGAAACGAGGTACATCCCGTCTCGTCTGCCGCAATCCACCTGTACAGCGAAATATCGTCCGCGTGGGGTTTCCAAAAGCTGGTTGTCGTTGTCGTCGATGTCGGAATAAGCAAATCCCGCACGTTTCAAGCCTACGATAACTCGTTCGGGCAACTGGTTCCGCCTTACTTCCCAAAGCGTATGAAGCCATTTTGCATTTCCGTCGAACAAGATTATTTTTTCTATGCCGTGATGTTTGATTTTTATTTCAACAAACCCGTCGTCGGTGTCTCTGTCAAGAATCCTGCATCCGGGATATTTTTGTTTGATGAAAGAATTGATGGCTCTTCGTGGCGGGACGTTTCTCCGCATCGAGGATACGTTTGCTTCATTTCTTTCTAACTCTACATTGCCGGCATACGCTGTGGTTAGTGATAGCGCAATGCTTGTCAGGGCTGCTGTGATAAAATGCTTCGTTCTCATAATCATCAGATTATATCGTGTTTCTGCAAAAATATGGATTTATTTGATAGAACGTGTTTTTGTTAACATTATTAATATAAATTGCTTAAACTTTATCCGGTTTTGTAGGAGCTTGAAAAAACGCTACCCATAGAAACCACCGGTTCTATGGGTAGCGTGAAGCAATTCTACCGCTTAGGCGGGAAGATGCTAACGGTAGTGTTTTGTGGAGGAATAGATCTGTCTGTTGACTGTTGGTTTTCAGTGTTTTAGAAATATTTCTCCAGTTTCTTTATCATCATGCCTAAACAGAATACTACCACGTGGTCTCCTTCTTGAATCATGGTATTACCTGTAACCAACATGCCTTCCCCGTTTCGGGTCAGTCCACCGATGGTTGCGCCTTTAGGCAGCCCGATGTCTTTTACGGGAGCTTTTGTGATGCGCGACCCTGCCTTGACGGTAAATTCCGCTACGTCGGCATCGGCAAATGTCAGACACTTTACGTTTGAAACGTCGGCGTCCAGCATCATTTGATAGATATGGCTTGCGGCGATGAATTTTTTGTTGATAACCGTTCCGATGTCTAAACTTTCAGCCATGCTGATATAGTCGACGTTTTCTACCTGCGCAATCACCTTCGTAACGCCCATTCGCTTGGCAGCCAAACAAGCCAGAATGTTGGTTTCCGAGCTTCCCGTCAGTGCCACGAAAGCCTCGGTGTTGCGTATACCCTCCTCGCGTAGTAGTTCGATGTCGCGTCCGTCTCCGTTGATAATCATCACCTTGTCGTCTACCAGTTCGGTCAGGCGGTTGCAGCGGTTCAGGTCGTTCTCTATGATTTTGGCATGGATGTCTTCAGGCATATACTGCACCGTGCGCACGGCTATCCGGCTGCCTCCCATAATCATAACGTTATGTATGTCGGGTTCGTTTTCCTTTCCGGATATTTTGCGGATGTAAGGGATGTATTTCTTTGTTGTGGTAAAGTAAACTACATCGTTCAGCCGGATGGTGTCATCTCCTCGCGGGATAATCGTTTCGCTTCCGCGCTTGATGGCTACGATATGGAACGGGATGTTTTGTCCGCCCAGTTCGTGAAGCGGAACGTTCAGAATCTCAGCCGTTTCACGCATTTTAGTACCCAGCATCACCAATGCGCCTCCGGCAAATTCCCACCATTGGCGTATCCAGCTCAGCTTCACGGCATCTACGATTTCGCGTGCGGCGAGCATTTCCGGATAAATCAGCGAGTGTACGCCCAAGCGGGAAAAAAACTCTTTGTGTTTAGGCAGCAGGTACTCGTAATTGTCGATACGCGCTACCGTTTTTTTTGCTCCCAAGTTCGTGGCAAGCATACACGCGGTCATGTTTTGACTTTCGTAGGGAGTTACGGCGATAAACAAGTCGGCATTGGCTACTCCGGCTTCTTTTAAACCGTTAATCGAGGTTGGAGACAGGTTGACCGTCATTAAGTCGAGGTTGTTTCCCATCCGGCTTAACTTTTCGTCATCCTCGTCCATTAATATAATGTCTTGTTTTTCGCCCGAAAGCAGTTTGGCGAGGTGGGTTCCTACCGCTCCTGCGCCTGCAATGATGATTTTCATAAGTTTAACGTATGAATAATAGCATGATATATACTGTCTTCGTCAAAGCCACACAAGGCACGAAGTTCTTTTACTGTACCGTGTTGGATGAAACGGTCCGGGATGCCCAAGCGCTTTACGGCAGGTGTGTAACCGTGGTCTGCCATAAATTCAAGCAATGCGCTTCCCATGCCTCCTTTTAGCACACCGTCTTCTACCGTAATGACGTGTCGGAAGTTGCGTCCTATTTCGTGGAGCATCTCTTCGTCAATGGGTTTCAGGAATCGCAAGTCGTAATGTGCGATGCTGCATCCGGTTTCTTTCTCGGCACGCCGGATGGCTGCTGCGGCATCGTTTCCAATCGGTCCGATGGTTACTACGGCAAGGTCGGTACCCGATTTCATTTTCCGTCCTTTTCCTATTTCAACCTCCTCTAACGGACAGTGCCAGTCGGTCAGCACCCCTCTTCCCCTCGGATAGCGGATGGCAAAAGGACCACGGTCGGGGAGTTGGGCGGTGTACATCAGCCGCCGCAGTTCATGTTCGTCGTAAGGCGAGGCGATGATGAGGTTCGGTATAGGGCGCAAGTATGCCAAGTCGAATGCTCCGTGATGCGTAGGCCCGTCCTCGCCAACCAGTCCGGCACGGTCAAGGCAGAACACCACGTTGAGTTTTAATATGGCAACGTCGTGGATGATATTGTCGTACGCACGCTGCATGAACGACGAATAGACGTTACAGAACGGCAGCAATCCTTCTTTAGCCATTCCTCCTGAGAACGTCACGGCGTGACCTTCGGCAATGCCGACATCGAAAGCCCGTTCAGGCATTGCCTTCATCAGAATGTTCATCGAACATCCGGAAGGCATGGCAGGCGTGACACCCACTATTTTGTCGTTCTGCCGTGCCAGCTCCAGCAGGGTATTCCCGAATACGTCTTGGAACAATGGAGGCATCCCTGTGGTATCTGCCACGATACGTTCGCCCGTTTCCTTGTCGAATATGCCGGGAGCGTGCCACACGGTAGCCGCCTCTTCTGCCGGCTTGAATCCCTTGCCTTTCCGCGTATGAACGTGAAGCAGTTTCGGACCTTTCATGTCTTTTATCTCCTTCAATACCCGTGTGAGCGCCGTCACATCATGTCCGTCCACCGGACCGAAATAGCGGATATTCATGCCCTCGAAAATGTTTTGCTGTTGCATGAGCATCGACTTCAGGCTGTTGTTGAAACGAATCAGGCTTTTGCGCCGTTCATCGTTCAGGATTCCCCAGCGATAAAGTTTTTTCGACAAAGCGTTCCGCAGGCGGTTATATCCTTCAGACGTATGCAGGTTAAGCAAATATTGCTTCATTCCCCCCACACTCCGGTCTATCGCCATGTTGTTGTCATTAAGAATGATAAGCAAATCATTGGGAGTAGACGACACGTTGTTTAACCCCTCGAAAGCCAGTCCTCCGCTCATGGAGCCGTCTCCGATAACCGCTACCACCCGGCGGTTTTCCTCTCCTTTCCGTGCCGCAGCCACAGCCATACCGAGTGCGGCGGAAATGGAATTGGATGCGTGTCCGCACGTAAACGTATCATATTCGCTCTCTGTCGGTGTAGGAAACGGACAAAGGCCGTTCAGTTTGCGGTTTGTATAAAAGATGTCTCTGCGTCCGGTCAGTATCTTATGCCCATACGCCTGATGCCCTACGTCCCACACGATGCGGTCGTAAGGAGTATTAAATATATAATGAATGGCAACCGTCAGTTCCACTACGCCTAAGCTCGAACCGAAGTGCCCCGGATTACGTGAAAGTTCGTCGATTATTTTATCCCGAAGCTCGGCACATACCCGTGGCAAAGCCTTGACGGGCAGTTGGCGCAAGTCGTCAGGAGAATCTATTTTATTTAACAATTCGTATGAAGTTTCTTCTTTCATTCCTGTTTCGTTAAACATTAATCGCACAAAATTAGCATAAATAAATAGATTGTACTTATTTTTGCGTAAAAAAGTACAGACACGCTTCCGTTGAGGCTTGGAAGAATATTTATTCGGGATGCTGAGACTTTTTCGAAAAAGAAACAAAATGTAAGAATCTTGCGATGATTTATGGAATTGAGAACTAAAGTAGAACTTCCTGTCGGACAATATGAAATCCGCCATGCCGATAAGTTAATGTTGTGGGGGTCGTGTTTTGCCGAAAATATCGGAGAAAAACTGGATGCTTACAAGTTTACTTGTGACGTTAATCCTTTCGGCATTTTATATAATCCGCTGTCGATAGCCGAGGGCATCGCCCAGCTTTACCGCGGAAAACGATACACGGATGCCGATTTGCGTTACGACCGTGGGCAATGGTTCAGCCTGATGCACCACGGTTCGTTTTCGTCGCCCGATAAAGCAGTCTGCCTCGAAGCTATCAACCGCCGTATGGAAGCAGGGGAAGAGCATCTGAAACAGGCTGACTGGCTGTTGTTTACGTGGGGAACGGCACGTGTGTACGAGTGGTGTGAGGACAGGAATATCGTAGGCAACTGCCACAAGCTGCCGGAACGGTTGTTTACGCGCCGTCTGCTGGAGGTGGAAGAAATCGTATCCGTTTATACCACCATGCTGGGCGAGCTTAAACGCATGAATCCCCACCTGAAAATCCTGTTTACGGTAAGCCCCATCCGCCACGTCAGAGACGGGATGCACGGCAATCAGGTGAGCAAAGCCACGCTGCTGCTTGCTGCCGACTGTTTGTGCCGCCGGTTATCCTACTGCCATTATTTTCCTTCTTACGAAATCATGATGGACGAGTTGCGCGACTACCGTTTTTATGCCGATGATATGTTTCATCCCACTCCTCTGGCTGTTAATTATATTTGGGAATGTTTTTCCGATACAGCCTTCTCTGCCGATACCCGGATTGTGATGAAGCAATGGGATGAAATCCGCCGGGGACTCGCTCACCGCCCGTTCGATGCCACATCCGAGGCATATCGCAGCTTTTTAAGTCAAATACTGTTAAAGATTGAAAGACTAAAAGAAAAATTACCGTACTTAGATGCGGAAAAAGAAATCAAGTTATGTCAAGCAATATTGAAGAAATAACTCTTGTCACGGGTGCGGAGCGTCATGGAAACGCTTCGGCACAGATTGATTGGATTCTGACGGACAGCCGTTCGCTGTGCTTTCCGGAAGAAACCTTATTTTTTGCGTTGAAAACCAAGCGCAACGATGGACACAAATATATAGACGACCTTTATACGCGCGGAGTGCGCAATTTTGTGGTGAGTACGTTGCCCGAAAACATTGCACATTATGCCGATGCCAACTTTCTGTTGGTAGCAGACCCGCTGAAAGCCTTGCAGAAGCTGGCAGCACGCCGGCGCGAGCAGTTCGATGTGCCGGTTATAGGCATCACCGGCAGTAACGGGAAAACGGTGGTCAAAGAGTGGCTGTATCAGTTGCTCAGTCCGGAACGTATCATCACCCGTTCGCCCCGCAGCTATAATTCACAGATAGGCGTGCCCTTGTCGGTATGGCTGATGAATGAACATACCGAGCTGGGTATCTTCGAGGCCGGCATATCCGAGATGGGAGAAATGGAATCTCTTACTCCGATTATCCGCCCCACCATCGGCGTGCTGACCAACATCGGGTGGGCGCATCAGGAAAACTTTTCCTCGCTGCAAGACAAGTGCATGGAAAAAGTACAACTGTTTAAAGACTGCGACGTGATAATTTATAACGGCGATAACGAGCTGATAAGCAGCTGCATTGCAAAATCGCTCTTCACGGCACGTGAAATAGCATGGTCGATGAAAGACAGCGAACGCCCGCTCTTCATTGAGAAAATACAGAAAGACGATACCGGAACCACCATTAAATACCGCTACTTGGGGTTCTTCAAAGAATACCGCATCCCTTTTATTGACGATGCTTCCATCGAAAACTCGCTGAACTGTCTGGCAGTGGCGCTTTACCTGATGGTGTCGCCCGAACTTATCGCCGAACGGATGGCACGGTTAGAGCCGATTGCCATGCGTCTGGAAGTGAAAGAGGGAAAGAACGGATGCGTATTGATTAACGACAGTTACAACTCCGATTTTGCTTCACTGGACATTGCACTCGACTTTATGGCGCGTCGTTCCGAAGACAAACACCGTAAGCGTACCTTGATTTTGTCGGATATTCTTGAGAGCGGACAAACCAGCAAACTGCTTTACCGGCAGGTGGCAGACTTGGTACACAGCCGTGGCGTAAACCGCATTATCGGTGTGGGGAAAGAAATCTCCGAATCGGCATCGCGGTTTGAGATAGAAAAATCGTTCTTCCGCTCTACCTCCGAATTGTTGGAGTCCGGAATCCTGAACGGGCTGCGTAACGAAGTGGTACTTATCAAAGGAGCACGGGCTTTTCGTTTCGATACGATAACCGATTTGCTGGAACTGAAAGTACATGAAACCATTCTGGAAATCAATCTGAACGCTTTGGTTGACAACCTGAATCACTATCGTAACAAGTTGAAGCGTCAGGATACCAAAATGGTTTGCATGGTGAAAGCATCGGCGTACGGGGCAGGTTCATTCGAAGTGGCGAAAACGCTCGAAGACCAGCGTGTGGATTATTTGGCTGTGGCTGTTGCCGATGAGGGAGCCGATCTCCGCAAAGCAGGTATCCAAAGCTCCATCATCATCATGAATCCTGAAGTAACCGCTTTCCATACCATGTTCGATTACAAGCTCGAACCCGAAGTTTACAGTTTCCACTTGCTGGAAGAACTGATAAAAGCCGCCGAACGTGAGGGCGTGACCAACTTCCCGATTCATGTGAAAATAGATACAGGAATGCACCGGCTGGGTTTTGCACCCGAAGATATGTCCCGATTGGTGGAACGCCTGCATCGACAGAGTGCCGTGATTCCACGGTCGGTATTCTCGCATCTGGCAGGCAGTGACGATGCCCGTTTCGATGCCTTTACCCGCCGCCAGATAGAGACGTTCGAAGCTGCCGCCGCCGAACTGCAAGCAGGATTCAATCATAAGATTCTGCGTCACATCTGTAACACGGCTGGCATCGAGCGTTACCCCGGCGCACAGTTTGACATGGTTCGTCTGGGCATCGGACTGTACGGAGTAGACCCCTTTACCAATAAAATGCTTCATAACGTTACTACCCTGAAGACTACCATTCTCCAGATACGCGACGTTCCGGCAGAGGAAACCGTGGGCTACAGTCGGAAGGGAATCTTGAACCGCGATTCGCGCATTGCAGCCATCCCCATCGGATATGCCGACGGATTGAACCGACACTTGGGTAACGGACATGCCTACTGCCTTGTGAACGGACAGAAAGCTCCTTACGTGGGCAATATCTGTATGGATGTATGTATGATAGATGTGACAGACATCGACTGTAAAGAGGGCGATAAGGTGATTATCTTTGGCGACGACCTGCCTGTAACGGTGTTGTCAGACATTCTTGAAACCATCCCTTACGAGGTATTGACCAGCGTATCCAATCGCGTAAAACGCATTTATTACCAAGATTAACCCCATGAACATTATTCGATTTTGTAAGAACTGGACACTCCCGATAGCAATGGCATCGGGAGTGTTGCTTTATGTGGTCTACGTAAACATTCCCGCGCTTGCCCCGACCAAACCTTTTGTGGCACGTGCCGTCGACATCATTCAGCCGCTGCTGATATTCACGATGCTGTTTCTTGCCTTCTGTAAGATTAGCCTGCACGACTTGCGCCCCTGCCGTTGGCACTTGTGGCTGCTGCTGATACAGGGCGGGAGTTTCTCGCTGATGGCATTGCTCCTTATACTCTTGCCCCACTTCCCCGCACGCATCTTGGTAGAAGGTGCCATGCTCTGCATGATATGTCCTACGGCTACGGCTTCCGCCGTGGTAACACGCAAGTTGGGAGGCGATGCCGGACACATCACCACCTACATTATCCTCGCCAACCTGCTGACTTCGTTTCTTGTGCCCCTGCTGCTTCCTTTGGTGCATCCGCAGCCGGGTGTAAGTTTCGCAAGCGCCTTTACGCTTACGTTAGGCAAAGTCTTTCCGCTGCTGCTCTGTCCGTTTGTGGCAGCCATCCTGTTGCGCTACCTTTGTCCCAAGCTCCATGCGCGTGTCGCCGAGTATCAAGACCTCTCGTTCTACCTGTGGGCAGTAGCCCTTACCATCGCCATTGCGGTTACGGCTAAAAGTGTGGCTCACAGTGATGTCTCTTTCTGGTATCAGGCAGGACTGGCAGTAATATCACTCGTGTGTTGCGCTTTACAGTTTATTTTCGGGAAACGCATAGGCCGCGTGTATGGCGATTCCATTACTGCCGGACAAGCATTGGGACAGAAAAATACCGCCCTCGCCATTTGGATGGGATATACGTTTTTTACTCCCGTAACCTCCCTTGCCGCCGGCTTTTACAGCGTATGGCATAATGTGGTCAACTCGTATCAGCTCTATCGTAAGCGGAAAGAGGAAGCATCGTCTGCCTCGGAATAAGCGAAACGATACCCTGTGGCGATAAATCATAACGGATTGTGCGGTTTTACTGATTTTCTTTTCTTTATATTATGTAATTTGCGTATATTTGCAGCTAAGTGGTTATTTATTATAGCAAATACAGATAACTTAAAACAACGATTACTATGGATTGCACGAATATCATTGGCGAAAAGATTAAATCGCTCAGAACACTCAAGGAAATAAGCATTGAAGAATTGGCGGAACGCTCGGAACTGACTGTCGACCAAATCCGCCGCATTGAAGATAACATCGACATCCCTTCGCTGGCTCCGCTAATCAAGATAGCACGGACGCTGGGGGTACGTCTGGGGACGTTCCTCGATGACCAGCCCGACGAAGTGGGAGCCGTAGTTTGCCGTCAGGGAGAAGCCGACGATACGGTGAGCTTCTCGAACAATGCCGTCGATGCCCGCCAGCACTTGCATTATCACTCGTTGGCACGCAGCAAGACCGACCGTCACATGGAGCCGTTTGTCATTGACATCGATGCCGGAGAAAACGAGGATTTCCGCCTCTCGGCACACGAGGGAGAGGAATTCATTCTGGTGATGAGCGGTAAGCTGGAAGTGAATTACGGTAAACAGACGTATGTATTGAGCGAAGGAGATACGATTTATTACGACTCCATCGTGCCACATCACGTACATGCTTACGAAGGACAGGCGGCGCGCATTCTTGCGGTAATTTATACTCCCATTTAATCTCTAAAACCCAACGGCTATGTTACAACTCTCTGAAAGAACTTTAGGCGACTGGCTGGAGCATTGGGCGGAAACCACTCCCGATAAGGAGTATTTGGTGTATTCCGACCGTAACCTGCGTTTTACATGGAGCCAGTTTAACCGGCGTGTAGACAATATGGCGAAGGGATTGCTTGCCATCGGTGTGAAAAAAGGTACACACGTGGGGATATGGGCTGGCAACGTCCCCGACTGGCTTACTTTTCTTTATGCCTGTGCCAAGATAGGGGCGGTGGCAGTAACGGTGAATACCAGTTACAAGCAAGCGGAGCTGGAGTATCTTTGCAAGAACTCTGACATGCACACGCTTTGCATCGTGAACGGCGAGAAAGACAGTAACTTTGTTGACATGACTTACACCATGCTGCCCGAACTGAAAACTTTCGAGCGCGGACACATGAAGAGCAAACGTTTTCCGTGTATGCGTAATGTGGTTTACATCGGGCAGGAGAAGTATCGCGGTATGTATAACACGGCGGAGATTCTGTTGCTGGGAAATAACATCGATGATGAGGAGTTGCGCCAAGCACGCAGCAAGGTAAACTGCCACGACACGGTGAACATGCAGTATACTTCCGGCACTACGGGATTCCCCAAAGGCGTTATGCTTACACATTATAATATTGCAAACAACGGCTTCCTCACAGGTGAACACATGAAGTTTACTGCCGATGACAAACTCTGTGTATGCGTGCCGCTGTTCCATTGTTTCGGTGTGGTACTTGCTACGATGAACTGCCTCACGCATGGATGTACGGAGGTGATGGTAGAGCGGTTCGATCCTCTGCTGGTGCTGGCATCCGTACACAAGGAACGTTGTACTGCCCTTTACGGTGTGCCTACCATGTTTATTGCCGAGCTTCATCATCCGATGTTCGACATGTTCGACCTCTCGTGTCTGCGCACGGGCATCATGGCAGGTTCGCTCTGTCCTGTAGAACTGATGCGTCAGGTGGAAGAAAAGATGTTTATGCGCGTAACCAGTGTGTACGGGCTTACCGAGACTTCGCCGGGAATGACTCACAGCCGTATCGACGACGATGCGGAAGTGCGCTATAACACCGTAGGACGCGATTACGAATTTACCGAAGTGCGCGTTATCGACCCCGAAACGGGCGAAGAATGTCCCGTAGGCGTGCAGGGTGAAATGTGTAACCGGGGATATAACACCATGAAGGGGTATTATAAGAATCCCGAAGCTACAGCCGAGGTTATCGACAAGGACGGTTTCCTCCATTCGGGCGACTTAGGTGTGAAAGACGAAAACGGCAATTACCGCATCACGGGGCGTATCAAAGACATGATTATCCGTGGCGGTGAAAACATCTATCCGCGCGAGATAGAAGAGTTCCTGTATCAGATGCCGGGTATCAAGGATGTGCAGGTAGCCGGAATCCCTTCGAAGAAATATGGTGAAGCGGTAGGTGCTTTCATCATCCTTCACGACGGATACACGATGAACGAGTTCGACGTGCGTGAGTTCTGTCAAGGCAAGATAGCCCGCTATAAGATTCCGAAATACATCTTCTTCGTGAAAGAGTTCCCGATGACCGGAAGCGGGAAAATCCAAAAATTCAAGTTGAAAGATGTCGGACTGGAATTATGTAAGCAGCAAGGAATAGAAATTATCTGATAACCGGCGCTGGCTGTCATAACAGAATCCCGCCGTACCGTCTGAGATGTGCATCCGGACGGTGCGGCGGGATTTCGTTATTTACAAGCTCAGCTTACTGAAGTTTCAGTTTCTTGAGTGCATCTAATAGTGCATCGTTTTCGGGGCGCGTGCCGATGGTAATCCGCAGGCAGTCTTTACAGAGTGTGATGTTGCTCCGGTTCCGCACGATGATACCCTGACTCACCAAGTAATCGTAAATTTTCTTGGCATCGGTAACCCGTGTCAGGAAGAAATTGGCATCCGTAGGATATACATGCTGGCAGCAGGGGAGTTTCTTGAACTCACGGACGAGGCGGGTACGCTCTTCGAGCAGCGAACCTACCCATTCCTTTACCCGGTAATGCTGTTCCATCATCCGCACCGCCTCTTGCTGCGTCAGCCTGTTCACATTATACGGATATTTTATTTTATTTAAAATGCCGATGATGTCGGCGTGGGCAAATGCCATGCCGAGGCGGATGGCAGCACATCCCCATGCTTTCGAGAACGTTTGAAGCACCACCATGTTGGGGTATTTCTCCAAGTCGAGCAGGAACGAAGGAGCGTCGGAAAAGTCGGCATACGCCTCGTCGATAATCACCAGTCCTTCAAATCCCTGCAAGAGCGCGATAATCTCTTCCCTGCACAGGTTGTTCCCCGTCGGGTTGTTGGGCGAGCAGAGAAAGATGAGTTTCGTGTGTTCGTCCGAAGCCGCCAGCAGCGAGTCTGCCGTAAACTGGAAATTCTCATCAAGCTGCACTTTACGGTACTCCACATCGTTCACCTCGGCACACACCTGATACATGCCATACGTAGGGTCGATAGCCACCACGTTGTCTACCCCCGGACGGCAGAACGCCCGATACATCAGGTCGATGGCTTCATCGCTCCCGTTTCCGAGGAAAAGCTGTGAGGGCAACACCTTCTTAACCGGTGCAATCAGGTTTTTCAGTTCTTTTTGCAGCGGGTCGGGATAACGGTTATTAGGCGTGTTATACGGGTTCTCGTTGGCATCCAAAAAGATAGATGCCTCTGCGCCACTATACTCGTCGCGTGCCGATGAGTAAGGCTTCAGTGCCCAGATGTTCGGGCGAGTCAATTCTTGTAACGGTTTCATAGTTTGTTCTGAGGGTTAAAAGCCAGCCGGACACTCACGGCATTCTTATGCGCGTCTAAATACTCGTTGGCAGCCAATACTTCGATGGCAGGACCTATCATGCGGATACCTTCCTGCGTTACTTCTTGGAACGTGATTTTGCGGATAAAGCTGTCCAGACTTACGCCGCTGTATGCCTTTGCGTAGCCGTTGGTGGGCAGCGTATGGTTCGTGCCCGACGCATAATCGCCCGCACTTTCCGGCGAGTAAGGGCCGAGGAATACCGAACCTGCGTTGACGATGCGTTCCGCCGTCTGCTGGTAATCTTTTGTTTCGATAATCAGGTGTTCGGGTGCATACTCGTTCACCATGTCGACAGCCTCGGCCATCGTGCGCACCAGTATCAGTTTGCTGTTAGCGAGCGACTTCTCGGCGATGCCCTTGCGCGGAAGCTGTTCAAGCTGGCGCTGTACCTCGCCGGTCACTTCACGCAGCAATGCCTCCGAAGTGGTAATCAGTATCGCCTGACTGTCGGTTCCGTGTTCCGCCTGCGAGAGCAGGTCGGCAGCCACGAAAGCAGGTTGTGCCGTCTCGTCGGCAAGCACCGCCACTTCCGACGGACCGGCAGGCATGTCGATAGCCACATCGCGCAGTGACACCTGCTGTTTGGCAGCCGTAACATACTGGTTGCCCGGTCCGAATATCTTGTACACCTTCGGGATGCTGCTCGTTCCGTATGCCATTGCCCCGATAGCCTGCACACCTCCCGCCTTGAATACCCTGCTTACGCCTGCCACCTTTGCCGCATACAAGATGGCGGGGTGGATTTTTCCGCTCCGGTCGGGAGGCGTACAGAGAATGATTTCCTTGCATCCGGCTATCTGGGCGGGAGTGGCGAGCATCAGCACGGTAGAGAACAGCGGCGCCGTTCCGCCGGGAACGTACAGACCCACCTTTTCGATAGCCACCGCTTTCTGCCAGCACGTAACACCCGGCAGCGTGGTAACCCGTTTCCCCTCAAATTTCTGGGCAGCGTGAAACGTGCGGATGTTGTTAAAAGCCAGCATGATGGCAGCTTTCAGCTCGATGCTTACCGCTTTTTCGGCATCGGCAAATTCCTGTTCGCTCACGGCGAGCGATTGAAGCGTTACTTTGTCGAATTTCTCTTCGTACTCCATTACCGCCCGGTCTCCCTCGGTGCGTACGCGGTTCAGAATTTCGAGTACCGTGTCGCGCAGCGTGTCGGTATTCATCACGGGGCGTTTCAGCAGTTCGTTCCATGCAGAACGTTCGGGATAAGTTATGATATTCATGGCATTCCGTTCTATGTAGTAAGGTTAAATAATCATTTTCTCAATGGGTAACACCAGTATGCCCTGTGCGCCCAGCGCTTTCAGCTTACCGATGATGTCCCAGAAACACTTCTGGTCAAGCACCGTGTGTACGCTGCTCCATCCCTCGGTGGCAAGCGGCATCACGGTGGGGCTCTTGATGCCCGGCAGCACGCCGATGATGTCTTTTACCCGCTCGGTGGGAGCGTTCATCAGCACATACTTCTTGTCTTCGGCAGCCTTTACAGCATCAATGCGGAACAGCAGCTCTTTGAGCGTTTCCTTTTTCTCGTCGCTGAGGCTCTTGTTCCCGATGAGCAACGCTTCGCTCTTCATCACCACCTCTACCTCTTTCAGGTTATTGCTGATAAGCGTAGAGCCGGAGCTTACGATATCGAAGATAGCGTCTGCCAGTCCGATGCCCGGAGCTATCTCCACCGAACCGGTAATTACGTGGATTTCCGCATCGATTCCGTTCTTGTCCAAGAAGCGTTGCAGGATGCCCGGATACGACGTGGCTATTTTCTTTCCCCGGAACCACTCCAGCCCCTCGTAATTCTCCTCTTTATGGATGGCGAGCGACAGGCGGCATTTGCTGAAGCCCAAGCGGTAGATGATGTCGGCATTTTCATTTCGTTCTACAAATTCGTTCTCGCCCACGATTCCCAAGTCGGCTACTCCGCTTGCCACACACTGGGGGATGTCATCGTCGCGCAGAAACAAAACCTCCACCGGGAAGTTGGACGACTGGGTGAGCAAGGTACGTTTCGAAGTCGACAGCTTGATGTCGGCTTCCGCAAGTAAGGTCATTGTGTCATCAAACAACCGACCTTTTGATTGTACAGCAATTCTAAGCATATCTTTTTATGTATTTATGAAGTTGTCAAATAACCGGTTAAAATTTCCCGACCAACTGAAACATGGAAGAAATCCGCAGCCGATATCCCTCCCGAAAACGCTACCGTTAGCACTCCCCCTTCCAAGCGGAAGGGTTGCCCCTTCTTACCCGTAGGATTCATCGGTTTATCGGATAGAATTTTTTCAAGCTCCGGACAACGCCGGACACCGTGTTTCTTCAATCCCGGAAATAAAAAAAGGCTCGCCGTTGGTAATGGGCAAGCCTTTGCGTTTTTTCTTGTTACATACACGCCGTATCAGCCTACCGCATAAACGTTAGGTAATGATGATGCACGTGGTATGTAGCTGTAATATTCATGATTATCTTTGTTTGTTTTTGGCAAAAGTAAAGTCTGTTGGCGAGATTTCCAAATAATTATCAGAAAAAGTTTTGATTTTCTTTCAAATCATCCGTTGAGGGATGTTTTCGGTTACTTTACCGGGTCGGTGTCCTCGTCTTCGGTGAAACATCCGTTGAAGTACATCTCCTCGCGTGCTTTTTCTTTCGAGAAAGTGAAATACGTACATACGGCTTGTGTGCAAACCTCACCCGCCCGGTTGCTGATGCTTGCGGTAACGGTGACAAGGTTACGGCGTTGTTCTTTCACGCTCGCCCGTAAGACGAGGTACTCATCGGTAGTCATCACAGGTTTCAGGTAGCGCGTTTCCATCTTCGAGGTAACCCCCGTCGTCTGAAGTTTAAGCGCGATGGCCCACGCACAGATTTCGTCGAGCAACACCGCCTGAATACCTCCGTGAAGCGTGTCTTTCCATCCCTGATATTTAGGTTCGGGATGCCAGAAGCTCACCACCTCGTCGCCGTCTTCGTAAAACTCCATTTTTACGCCGGCTTCATTCTCCGGAGCACACCCGAAACAGAAGTACCCCTTTATCCCTTTCCACGGGTTGATAATTTTTTTCATGGCAGCCCCTCCCGTTTACATTTCGTAATCCACGCAGGCGCGACCGTCCTTCGCGTCCTTCAGTATGCCGGCAGCCGCCACGTGGTCGGGATGCACGGCGTAAGCCTTCACGTCGTCCAGCGAGTCGAACGTACTGTCTAAGCAGATGTCCCACTGCTCATCGGGGTTGATGTTCAGTCCCACCCGTATATCGCGTATAAAATCAATTTTTTGAGGCAAGGCTTCGATAGCCGCCTTGAAACGGTTCATTACGTCGGCTTTTTCCGCGCTTGTCAGGCTTTCTTTCAGCTTGAATAAAACAATGTGTTTGACCATAGTTGTTTATTTTATGAATTATCGTATTTTTGTATATTGCAAATATATAACTAATTATTGAAACGAACCATGATTATTATCGGAATTGCAGGAGGTACAGGCTCCGGGAAAACAACTGTGGTGAGAGAAATCGTTGCAAGTCTGCCCGAGGGCGAAGTGGCAGTTCTTCCGTTAGATTCTTATTATAAAGATAGCAGCCACGTGCCTGTGGAGGAACGGCAGAGTATTAATTTCGACCATCCGAATGCGTTCGACTGGGATTTGCTGTCTGAGCATATCTCCATGCTGCGCCGCGGTGAGGCTATCGAACAGCCGGTGTACTCGTTTTTGACGTGTACGCGCCAGCCCGAAACCATCCACATCGAACCGCGCAAGGTAGTTATTATCGAAGGGATTCTGGCACTGAGCGACAAGCAGCTTTGCGACTTGATGGACTTGCGTATTTTTGTGGATGCCGACCCTGACGACCGGTTGATACGGGTTATACAGCGCGACGTGATAGAACGCGGGCGAACTGCCGAGGCGGTGATGGAACGCTACGAAAAGGTGTTGAAGCCCATGCACTTGGAGTTTATCGAACCTGCCAAGCGGATAGCCGACCTGATTGTTCCGCAGGGAGGGCATAACCGCAAGGCGATTGAGATATTGAAGATGTATATCGAAAAAATAGTAGGGCGATGAAAACCGTTCCGTTTGCGTATGTATGCGTGGTGTTGTGCCTGTTACTTGCCGCTTGCGGAAAGAGTAAGGAAGAGGCGGTAGACTTGCCGCAAATCATCGAGCGCGGAGAATTGACCGTACTCACTGTCAGCGGTTCTACTTCGTACTTCAATTACCGGGGAGAGCCGATGGGATTCCAGTACGAGCTGGCGCAACAGTTTGCGCGTTCGCTCGGAGTGAAGCTCAATGTGAAGATTGTGAAAGATGAAAATGCACTGGTAGACAGCCTGCTGGCGGGAAAAGGCGACTTGATAGCGTATAATCTTGCCGTAACCAACCGGAGGAAGGATAAACTGATTTATTGCGGCGAAGAAAATATTACGCATCAGGTCATCGTGCAACGGAGGGGGAAAAATGTGCTGACCGACGTGACTCAGCTCGTAGACCGCGACGTGTATGTCAATCCCGGTGTATACCGGGTTCGGCTTGCGAATCTGAATAAAGAGCTGGGTGGGGGAATCCGCTTACATGTCATGCCTGCCGACAGCGTTTCGGCGGAAGGGCTGATTACGCAGGTGGCGGAAGGGGTAATCGACTATACGGTGGCAACCAACGAGGTGGCGCGTATCAATAAAACCTATTATCCCAATCTTGACATCCGACTGAAGATTAGTTTCGACCAGCGTTCATCGTGGGCGGTGCGGAAAACATCGCCACGGCTTGCCGAGGCTGCCGACAAGTGGCACAAGGAAAACATCAACTCAGCCGAGTTCCGCGCCAGTGCGCAGCGTTATTTCGAGCTGAACAAACACGTTTCCCACGGTGCCATCCTCTCGGTGGCGGACGGGAAAATTTCGGTGTACGATGATTTGTTCCGTAAATACGCCAAGCAGATAGGCTGGGACTGGCGGTTGCTGGCGTCTCTTGCCTATACCGAATCGAATTTCGACCCCAACGTGACCTCGTGGGCAGGGGCAAAAGGACTGATGCAGCTGATGCCGGCAACTTCGCGTGCTATGGGAGTGCCCGCCGGCAAGGAGAACGATCCGGAAGAAAGCATACGTGCAGGAGTGAAGTTGATAGCGGCATTACAGCAGATTTTCAAGAAAGTAGACGACCCGGCAGAGCAAGTGAAGTTTGTGCTTGCCGCCTACAATGCCGGAGCGGGACACGTGACCGATGCCATCGCGCTGGCACGGAAATACGGGAGAGACCCTTACGTGTGGGAGCATAACGTGGCACATTACATCCTGTTGAAAAGTAACGAAGAGTTTTATCAAGACCCCGTATGTAAGAACGGGTATTTCCGTGGGACGGAAACCTACAATTTCGTTCGCGAGGTGCTTGAACGCACAGAAGTATACAAAGAAAAAATAAGGAGTTGAATACCCTCCGGACGGGTGGCAAAAAAACGACACCCCTGCTTTCACGACGGTTGCCGGAAGCAGGGGCGCGCTGTTTATAAAAATTATCGGATGTTGTTCACTTTAATCAAATACTCGGCAATCTGTACCGCATTGAGCGCCGCACCCTTCTTGATTTGGTCGCCCACAATCCAGAATGTCAGTCCGTTTTCATTGGCAAGGTCCTTGCGTATACGTCCCACATATACCGGGTCTTTGCCGGCAAGGAAAAGCGGCATCGGGTATTCTTTCTTTTCCGGATTATCCATCAGCACCAGTCCTTCGCCGTGAGCAAACGCCTCGCGTGCTTCTTCTACCGACACGGGACGTTCGGTTTCAATCCAGATGCTTTCAGAGTGAGAACGAAGTGCAGGCACACGTACACACGTTGCGCTCACTTTTACATCGGAGTGCATGATTTTACGTGTTTCGTTATACATCTTCATTTCCTCTTTCGTATATCCGTTATCGGTAAACACGTCGATTTGCGGAATCAGGTTAAACGCCAACTGGTATGCAAATTTTTCTACCGTTACCGGTTCGCCGGCCAATACTTGGCGGTATTGTTCGTAAAGCTCATCCATAGCTGCCGCACCTGCTCCGCTGGCTGCCTGATAAGTCGATACATGCACGCGCTTGATGTGAGTCAGGTTTTCGATAGCTTTCAGCGCCACAACCATCTGAATCGTCGTACAGTTGGGGTTGGCAATGATGCCGCGCGGACGGTTCAGCGCATCTTCAGCATTCACTTCGGGAACCACCAGCGGAATATCTGCATCCATACGGAATGCGCTTGAGTTATCAATCATCACAGCCCCGTATTTGGTAATGGTATCGGCAAACTCTTTCGAAGTTCCGGCTCCGGCAGAAGTGAAAGCAATGTCTACACCTTTAAAGTCATCGTTGTGCTGCAAGAGTTTTACTTCGATTTCTTTTCCTCGGAAAGTGTATTTTCGTCCGGCGCTGCGTGAAGAACCGAACAATACCAACTCGTCTATCGGGAAGTTTCTCTCATCGAGCACGCGCAGGAACTCTTGTCCTACGGCTCCGCTCGCACCAACAATTGCTACTTTCATTTTCGTTGTCTTTAAAAATAATGGTTATCGTTTGTTTGTTCTACCGCGAGGAGTACGCCAACGCATCACGTTTGTCGTTTCGTGTCTTTGTGTCTCCTTCGTCAAGGTTTCTGCTGCAAAAATAAAACATTTTGAAATAATAATCGGGAGGTATTGAAGATTTTTCGTATTTTTGTTCCTAAAAACGGATTAAACTATACGCATTTTATGAAGGAATGGTTCGAATGGATAAATTTTGATATTGCATTTCCGATAACTGACCCCACGTGGATTTTCTTTCTGGTTTTGGTGATAATTCTGTTTGCTCCTATCCTGTTAGAGCGTTTGCGCATACCGCACATCATCGGCATGATTTTGGCCGGGCTGGTCGTGGGAGAGCATGGGTTTAATATTCTTGCACGCGACAGCAGTTTCGAACTTTTCGGCAAAGTGGGATTGTATTATATCATGTTTCTTGCCGGACTTGAGATGAACATGGAGGACTTTAAGAGCATCCGTATGAAAGCGACGGTACTGGGCTTGCTTGCCTTTATTTTTCCGTTGGGCATCGGTATCTGGACAAATCTTCATCTGCTTGACTACGGGCTGATTACTTCGGTATTGCTGGCAAGTATGTATGCCTCGCATACGCTGATAGCCTATCCGATAGTGATTCGGTACGGCATTAACCGGAACAGGGCGGTGAGCATTGCCGTGGGAGGTACGGCGGTAACGGATACGCTGACGCTGCTGGTGCTGGCGGTCATAGCAGGCATGTTCAACGAAAAAGGTATTTCGGAGATGTTCTGGGTATGGCTGGTGGTCAAGGTAGTGGTACTCAGTGTGGTGATAATGTACACATTTCCGCGCATCGGACGCTGGTTTTTCCGCCGTTACACCGATAATGTGGTGCAGTTCATCTTTGTGCTGGCAATGGTGTTCTTAGGTGCGGGACTGATGGAACTTATCGGTATGGAGGGCATCTTGGGAGCGTTCCTCGCCGGACTGGTGCTGAACCGCCTTATTCCTCACGTGTCTCCGCTCATGAGTCATCTGGAGTTTGTGGGCAATGCGCTGTTTATCCCTTATTTCCTGATAGGTGTGGGGATGCTGATTAACGTCAACGTGCTGTTCGGGCATATCGACTCGATAAAGGTGGCGGGTGTGATGATTGTGGTGGCGCTGCTGGGCAAGTGGATTGCCTCATGGGTTACACAGAAAATCTACGGAATGAAGGCTTTAGAGCGTGAACTGATGTTCGGTTTAAGCAATGCGCAGGCGGCGGCTACGCTGGCAGCGGTGATGGTGGGATATAACATTATCCAGCCCAACGGCGAGCGGTTGCTGAACGAAGATGTACTGAACGGAACCATTCTTCTCATATTGGTAACGTGTGTAGTCAGCTCGTTTATAACCGAACATGCGGCGAAGCGCGTGGCGATGAGTGATGCCGAGCTGAATGAGGAAAAAGGACAGGAAAAGGAACGTTTCCTTATCCCGGTGGCAAACCCCGAAACGTTAGACCGCCTGATGGGGCTGGCGATGGTGGTGCGCGATGAAAAGCAGATAAATAACCTTGTGGCTCTTAACGTGATAAACGATAATAACGACTCGGTGAAGCAGGAGATGAAGGGAAGGCGCAGCTTGGAGCGGGCGGCGCAAATTGCTGCCTCGGCAAATGTCATGCTGAAAACGGTGAGCCGCTTCGACTTGAATATTACCACGGGTATCTTACACACGGCGAAAGAAAACGAAGCTACGAGCATCATCATCGGGCTGCATCATAAAGCAAGTATCGTCGACTCCTTTTTCGGAAATCTGACCGAGAATCTGCTGAAAGGTACTTACTTGCAGGTGATGATTGTTCGCTTTCTTATTCCGGTGAACACGCTTCGCCGTATCATCGTGGCGGTTCCGCCCAAAGCCGAATTCGAACATGGGTTTGTAAAATGGATAGTCCACCTCTGCCGCATGAGCAGTCAGTTGGGGTGCCGGTTACACTTCTTTGCCCACCCGCAGACGCTGGGCTACATCAAAGGGTACATCCAGAAGAAACATAAAGACGTATTGACGCAGTATCAGGAATTGGAGGATTGGGATGACTTGCTGATTATCACCGGACAGGTGAACTACGACCATCTGTTGGTTGTCGTCAGCTCGCGTCGTGGTTCCATCTCTTACGATTCGGCTTTCGAACGTCTTCCGATGCAGATTTCCAAATACTTTAATAATAATAGTATCATGTTGCTTTACCCCGACCAGAAAGGCGATCCGAGCGAGGCGTTGAGCTTTGCCGACCCGCGCGGATGGGCGGAAACACAGTATTATGACCGGGTGGGCAACTGGTTTTATAAATGGTTTAAGAAAGATTCATGAGTGACGATAAAAGAGCGTGGCAGCAGCGTACCGAATTGTTGCTGGGCACGGATAAAACCGAACGCCTGCGCCGGGCACATGTGCTGGTGGTAGGACTGGGAGGTGTGGGAGCATACGCTGCCGAGATGATTTGCCGGGCAGGAGTGGGGCGCATGACCATCGTAGATGCCGATACGGTACAGCCCAGTAACATCAACCGTCAGCTTCCGGCAACCCATTCGGTGCTGGGGCGGTTGAAAGCCGAGGTACTTGCCGAGCGTTTCCGTGACATCAATCCCGAACTGGAGCTTACCGTGCTTCCGGTTTACCTGAAAGATGAGGCGATACCGGAACTGTTAGACAGTGCGAAACCCGACTTCATAGTCGATGCCATTGATACCGTAGCCCCGAAATGTTACCTTATCTACCATGCTTTGCAGCGTGGAATGAAGATAGTGAGCAGCATGGGGGCAGGGGCGAAAAAAGACATCACGCAGGTATGCTTTGCCGACCTGTGGGACACTTACCATTGCGGACTGAGCAAGGCGGTGAGGAAACGTCTGCAGAAGATGGGGATGAAGCGGAAGTTGCCCGTGGTGTTCAGCACCGAACAGGCAGATGCCAACGCCGTAATACTTGTCGACGACGAGCGCAACAAAAAGTCTACGGCCGGAACAGTAAGCTACATGCCTGCCGTATTCGGGTGTTATTTGGCAGAATACGTAATCAGAAAGCTATAAAACAGATGATAGAATTACAGGGTATAACCAAAAGTTTCGGTTCGCTCCAAGTATTGCGGGGGATAGACCTCACCATCGAGCGGGGCGAAGTAGTGAGCATCGTTGGTCCCAGCGGAGCGGGAAAAACCACCCTGCTTCAGATAATGGGTACGCTTGATAAGCCCGACAGCGGAAGTATCCGGCTGAACGGGGTAGAGGTCAACCGCTTGGGCGAGAAAAAACTTTCGGCATTCCGAAACAAAGAAATCGGTTTCGTTTTTCAGTTTCATCAGTTGCTGCCGGAGTTTACCGCACTTGAAAATGTCACGATTCCCGCATTGATTCAAGGTGTGTCGGCGGGTACGGCTCGTAAGCAGGCGCAAGAGATGCTGGACATGCTCGGACTTTCTGAGCGGGCTGCCCACAAACCTGCCGAATTGTCGGGCGGTGAGAAACAAAGGGTGGCGGTGGCGCGTGCGCTGATAAACCACCCGTCGGTGGTTCTGGCCGACGAACCTTCGGGGAGCCTCGACACTCAGAACAAAGAAGAACTTCACCGCCTGTTCTTCGACCTGCGCGACAAGTTGGGACAGACGTTCGTTATCGTGACCCACGATGAGGGCTTGGCTGCACAAACCGACCGTACGATTCACTTGGTAGACGGACAAATCGTAAGATAATACCCGCTTCGGGCATCCGCTTCAAAGGGTATACACATAAAAAGAGAGGGAGAACAGCGCCATCCGTATCGGAAACATTCGTCTGTTCTTCCTCTCTTTCTGTATTGGAAATCAGCAGGACTGAGTTACTTGGCAAAACTTACGGCACGTGTTTCGCGGATTACCGTAATCTTAACCTGTCCCGGATAAGTCATTTCGTCTTGAATCTTCTTAGCGATTTCGGCAGACAAGTTTTCTGTTTGCTTGTCGTCAATCTTATCTGCACCTACGATTACGCGGAGTTCGCGGCCTGCCTGAATAGCATACGTCTTGGTAACCCCCGGATACGACATAGCCAACTGTTCAAGGTCGTTCAAACGCTTGATGTACGCTTCTACGATTTCGCGGCGTGCGCCCGGACGCGCTCCTGAGATGGCATCACACACCTGAACGATAGGAGCCAGCAGGCTGGTCATTTCTATTTCATCGTGGTGAGCACCGATAGCGTTGCAGATATCCGGTTTTTCCTTGTACTTCTCGGCGAGCTTCATACCCAGCAGTGCGTGTGGCAATTCCGGTTCTTCATCGGGCACTTTACCAATATCATGAAGCAATCCCGCACGTTTGGCTTTCTTCGGATTCAGTCCCAGTTCAGATGCCATGACCGCACACAAGTTGGCGGTTTCGCGTGCGTGCTGCAACAGATTCTGTCCGTACGATGAGCGATATTTCATTTTACCGATGATACGGATAAGTTCAGGATGCAATCCGTGGATACCCAAGTCGATGGTAGTGCGCTTTCCGGTTTCGATGATTTCGTCTTCCACCTGCTTGCGTACTTTGGCAACCACCTCCTCGATGCGTGCCGGGTGGATACGTCCGTCGGTAACTAATTGGTGAAGCGCCAAGCGGGCAATTTCGCGGCGAACCGGGTCGAATGCCGAGAGAACGATTGCTTCGGGCGTATCGTCTACTACGATTTCCACTCCCGTAGCAGCCTCCAATGCGCGGATGTTACGTCCTTCGCGTCCGATGATGCGTCCTTTGATTTCGTCCGATTCGATGTGGAATACCGTCACCGAGTTTTCGATGGCTGTTTCAGCGGCTACACGCTGGATAGACTGAATCACGATGCGTTTCGCTTCGCGGTTGGCAGTCAGTTTGGCATCGTCCATGATGTCGTTGATGTACGACTGCGCCTGCGTTTTAGCCTCCTCTTTCAGCGATTCCACCAAACGCTCTTTGGCTTCTTCGGCCGATAATCCCGAAAGCGTTTCCAGCTTCGTACGTTCCTGCGACTGAAGTTCGTCCAGTTCTTCCTTTTTCTTTTCGATGATAGTCATCTGCGCTTCAAGATTTTCGCGGATAGCTTCCGTTTCATTCCGTTTGCGCTGTAACTCCTCATTTTTCTGGTTCAACACCATTTCGCGTTGTTTCAGTTTGTTTTCCGCCTGCTGAATCTTTTGGTTTCGTGCAGCCACTTCCTTCTCCAAGTCAGCTTTCTTGTTCAGGAATTTCTCCTTCACCTCCAAAAGTTTGTTTTTCTTGATTACTTCCGCTTCGTTTTCCGCCTCTTTAATAATCGAATCATATTTTGATTTCAAGCCATACTTGAAAAAACAATATGAAAGAGCCCCTCCTACGAGAAAGGCCACAACCACTAATATAACTGTCATCTCGTTACTGTTTTAATAATATATAAATAAAAACGCACAAACCTCGTATGCCGATATTCCGGCTCTGAGGTCTGTGCGTGAGTCTCTTCGTGTTTCTATTTGCTAAACAGCTACCTATTCCCCTGTCCCGATGCACTGGTCGATGTCGGTTGTCAGTTCTTTTATTTTGTCAATAAAAGGCTGCGTATCGTTGCGGTCTTTCACCATCACGTACTGAAACGACAGTTCAAGCATCGACATAGCCCAAATCCGGTCGGTAGTAAAGCTCGGGTATTCCCGGCGGTATCTGTTTAGTTTATCTTTTATTAGTTTGGCAGCATCGCGGTATAACTTTTCGTCCTCACGTGGGACGATTAGTTCAAACAGTTGATTGCCTACCCACAAACTTATATTCTGTTTATCGTCCATATCCGTATCGTTTTTTGCTATTCGTTCAACATGGCGATACATTTATCGACTTCACGCACCAAGCGCGCCAACCGTTGTTTCGTATCGCGGAGTTCACTGTCGTTGATACTGATTATGCGCGCCATTTTCAAGTTAGTGTACTTTTCTTCCAATTCTTTCCGGCTATTTTCCATGCGCAGAATTTCGTTGTCTTTTTCTGCAAGAAGTTCCCGAAGCGAGGCATTTTCTTTTTTTACTTCTTCGTAAAGCAAGAGTAAATGCCGCAGTTTTCCTTCGAAAGTGTTTAATAGCTTCTTGTCTTCTTCCGTCATTACTACACTAAAATTGTACACAAATATAATGGATTGCTTGGAAACACAAAAATATTTGCCGAATATTTTGCGAAAAAATACATTCTTGGCTTGTTTATGGGTGCAAAACGTTTTTTTATGCTTGGGTGAGCATCCGTTCACGCAGCTTCCGTTTGTTCCGTTTCAAGTACCAGAAACAGATCAGCAGCGACACCAAAGTGGAGAGCGGCGGGGCGTATCCCATCAGTACCAAGTCGGTAGGGTCGAGCTGTCCGCACAGGTAGGAGAGGGGGATACGGAACAGGAAGGTGGCAATCATGCTGTGTATCATGGGGAACCACGAGTTGCCCTGCCCGCTGAAGTAAGAGTTGATGCAGAACACGAAGCTCACCATCACGCAGTCGATGCTGTATCCGCGCAGGTATCCGGCTGCCATCTCTATCACGGCGGGGTCGTTCGTGAAAATGCCTGTCAGCGTTTCGGGCAAGAACTGTGAGTACACGCATACCGACACGCCGAATACCAGCGAGATGCCGATGCCGGAATACAGGCAGCGGCTCATGCGCAAAATCAGTCCCGCACCGTAGTTTTGAGCCGTCATGGTGGCCACTGCCGCAGCCATAGCCGTGGGCGGAAGCATGGCGAAGATGATGATTTTCTCTACTACGCCCAGCGAAGCCGAAGCGATGACACCCATCTGGTTGACGATGACGGTGATTATCAGAAACGATACGTTGATAAGCGCATCTTGAAGGGCGATGGGTGCGCCGAGCGTAACGATGCGCCGTGAGAGGTCTTTGTGGAAACGGATGTCGCGGCGGGTAAACTCGAAATGGAATCCCCGGCGGTGAAGAAACCACAGCGCGGTAAGGAAACTGATGCCCTGCGAGAGCACCGTGGCGATGGCGGCTCCTGCTGCACGCATCCCGAATCCGCCCACGAGGAGGAAGTCGGCACCGATATTGATTATACACGCCAGACCCACGAAGTAGAGCGGTGACTTCGAGTCGCCCAGTCCGCGCAGGATACCGCATACCACGTTATAGCCCATGATGAACGGAATCCCTGCCGAGCAAATCAGGATGTAATGAAGCGTGTCTGCCATCGCCTCCTCCGGCGTGTGCATCAGTGCGGCGATGGGACGGTGGAACAATACCATCACAAGGGTAAGTATAATCCCCGTCACCGTGAAGAAATAAACCGACGTGCCGATGGTGGCAGCCACCTTCCGGTCGTCTTTCGCTCCCGTTCCCATCGCTATCAGGATGGTAGTCCCCGTGGTCAGCCCGAGGATGATACCCGTAATGGTCTGCATCACTTGGCTGCCGATGGCGACGCCCGCTACGCTGGCAGCATCGTCATACTGTCCCACCACGAATAAGTCTGCACCGCCATACAGCGCCTGAAGCACGTTGGCGATAAGAAAAGGCATCGCGAACCGCAGCAGCACCTTCGGAACGCTTCCCTGTGTCAAATCCAGTTCTTTCATACTCAAATTTGTGTTTATGTTTACATGAAAAAAGCCGGATAAGCTGATTGGTTTTACCCAGTCATCTTATCCGGCATTTTATTTTGCCCTCCGATGAGGATTACAAAACGCATTTATCTGTCCGGTCGCTGCAAAGGTGGGTCAAAAGTTTGGAATATCCAAATCTTTTTCCTGCGTTTTTTCTTTTAGAACCCTGCAAGCTCCACCACCTTGTCTACCGCTGCGCTCAGTCCGTCGGGGTTCTTGCCTCCCGCCGTAGCGAAATGAGGCTGTCCGCCTCCGCCGCCCTGAATCAGTTTCGCAGCCTCGCGCACTAATTGTCCGGCATTCAGTCCTGCCTTCACTTGGTCGTCGCTCATGGTTACCGTAAGCAGCGGTTTGTCATCGTGCACGCTGCCGATTACCACAAACAGGTTTTCCGTTATCTGACCTTTCAGTTGGAAAGCGATGTTCTTCACCGCGTCTGCCGGCATGGGCAGTACGGCTTTGATAACCTTCACGCCGTGGATTTCTTTTGCCGACTCTATCAGCTTAGCTTTCACCGCAGCTTCTTTTTCCTTCATGAATGCTTCCATCTGCTTCTTCAGTCCGGCGTTTTCGTCGATGTACTTGGCGATGGCAGCTTTCAGGTCGGGAGCGTTGTTAAACAGCGCCTTCAGGTCGGCGATGGTATCCTGTACGGCATCGAACATCTCTTCCACCTTTGCTCCGGTGATGGCTTCGATGCGTCGAACCCCGGATGCTACCGAACTTTCCGACAGAATCTTCACCATACCGATTTTTCCGGTTGCCGATACGTGTGTACCGCCGCAGAACTCGATAGACGAACCAAACTGAACCACGCGCACTTCGTCGCCGTATTTTTCGCCGAAGAGGGCGATGGCTCCTAACTCGCGAGCCTTTTCGATGGGCAGGTTGCGGTATTCCGTCAGCGGGATGTCTTCACGGATTTTGGCGTTCACCAAGTGTTCCACCTCGCGGAGCTGTTCCGGCGTTACTTTCTGGAAGTGAGAGAAGTCGAAGCGCAGGCTGTCCGGTGTAACGAGCGAACCTTTCTGTTCTACGTGCGTACCCAGTACCTGACGCAAAGCCTCGTCAAGCAGGTGGGTACAAGAGTGGTTGGCTGCACACGCGGCACGCTTCTCCGTATCCACACAAGCCATCATCGGTGCGTCGAGGTGTTCGGGCAGTTTCTTGGCAATGTGTATCGGCAGGTTGTTTTCTTTCTTCGTGTCGATGATGTCGATGCTTTCAAATTCGTTGACCAGCACACCCGTATCGCCTACCTGACCTCCGCTTTCGGCGTAGAACGGTGTTTCGCTCAGCACGATTTGATACAGCGTCTGGTTCTTCTGCTTCACCTGACGGTAGCGCAGGATGGAGGTTTCATACTCCGTATAGTCGTAGCCCACGAACGTGGTTTCGCCCTCTTTCAGCGTCACCCAGTCGCCCGTTTCAACGGCGGCAGCGTTACGTGCGCGCTCTTTCTGTTTCTTCATTTCCACCTCGAAGCCCTTCACATCGGCAGTTAGTCCGTTTTCGCGGAGAATCAGTTCGGTGAGGTCGAAGGGGAAGCCGAACGTGTCATACAGCGTAAAGGCATCCACGCCGCTGATTTCCGTCTTTCCGGCGGCTTTCGCGTCTGCCATCATCTTGTCGAGCAGGCGGATACCCGTCTCTAGCGTGCGCAAGAAGGCTTCTTCTTCCTCCTTGATAACCTTTTCGATGAGCGTTTGCTGCGCTTTCAGTTCGGGATAAGCCCCGCCCATGTTTTCTACCAATACAGGCACTAACTTGTAGATGAACGCCTGCTTCTGACCCAAGAACGTGTAAGCGTAACGCACGGCGCGGCGCAGGATGCGGCGGATTACGTAGCCCGCTTTGGCATTCGAGGGGAGCTGGCCGTCGGTGATGGAGAAAGCGATGGTACGCACGTGGTCTGCCACTACACGCATTGCCACGTCCGTTTTTTCGTCCTTGCCGTAAGTAGTTCCCGCCAAGTCGCCGATTACCTTGATGATGGGTTGGAACACGTCGGTGTCATAGTTCGAGCGTTTGCCCTGCATAGCCATGCACAGACGTTCGAATCCCATACCCGTGTCGATAACCTTAGCCGGCAGGGGTTCGAGGCTTCCGTCCGCCTTGCGGTTATACTGCATGAACACGAGGTTCCAGATTTCGATAACCTGCGGATGGTCATGGTTCACCAGCTCACGGCCCGGCACTTTGGCGCGCTCTTCTTCCGGACGCAGGTCGATATGGATTTCCGAGCAAGGACCGCACGGACCCGTGTCGCCCATCTCCCAGAAGTTGTCATGCTTGTTTCCGTTGATGATGTGGTCGGCGGGCATGAACTGTTCCCAGTACGAAGCCGCCTCGTTGTCGCGCTCCAGCCCTTCGGCAGGACTGCCTTCGAACACGGTGGCATAGAGGTTGGCAGGGTCTATCTTCAGCACGTCTACCAAGAACTCCCATGCCCAACTGATGGCTTCTTTCTTGAAATAGTCGCCGAATGACCAGTTGCCTAACATCTCGAACATCGTATGATGGTAAGTATCGTGTCCCACTTCCTCCAAGTCGTTGTGTTTTCCGCTTACGCGAAGACACTTCTGCGAGTCGGTAACACGCTTGTATTTCGCCGGATGGTTGCCCAGTATGATGTCCTTAAACTGGTTCATGCCTGCATTGGTAAACATCAGCGTAGGGTCATCCTTGATGACCATCGGTGCCGAAGGCACAATCTGATGTCCTTTCGACTCGAAAAACTTAACAAACGAGTCGCGGATTTCATTAGCTGTTAACATATCGTCTATAAAGTACTTGTAGTTAATATTCTCAAAATCGGTTTGCAAAGATAATCGGTTTTATTATTTTTGTCCGTATGTTTGACGCAAAAACTTGGAGTTTGGTCTCTTATTTTTTTCAAAATCAGATTTGAATGCGTAAAGTTTATTATATCTACAACCCTAAAACCCGTACTTACGACCGTATATACCCCACCATCCGACAGCGGATGCTGAGCTACGTGCGCCGCCTGATGCTCGGTATCGGTCTGGGGGCAGGCAGTTTCCTGTTGCTGCTGTTCATTTTCGGGTCGCCCTCCGAGAAAGACCTCCGCACCGAGAACGCACGCCTTCAGGCACAGTATAACATCCTCTCACACCGGCTGAACGAGGCGCTCGAAGTAATGAAACGCTTGCAGCAGCGCGACGATAACCTTTACCGGTTTATCATGCAGGCAGACCCCGTGGCCGACGGGCTGCGGACGGCGAGCTACGGCGAAACAAACCGTTACGAGGAGCTGACGGACATGGCGAATGCCGAGCTGGTGGTAAACACCACGCAGAAGATGGACTTGCTGGCAAGGCAGATTTACGTGCAGTCGAAATCGTTCGACGAGGTGGTCGACCTCTGTAAGCAGCACGACGAGATGCTGACCTGCATCCCCGCCATTCAGCCCGTGGCGAACAAGAACCTGAAGCAAACGGCGTCGGGCTACGGGATGCGCATTGACCCGATATACAAGACGCTGAAGTTCCACTCCGGGATGGACTTCTCGGCAAACGTGGGTACGCCCGTCTACGTAACCGGAAACGGGAAAGTGGTGCAGGCGGGATGGGACGGACTGTATGGCAAATGTATCGTGATAGACCACGGGTTTGGTTATACCACCCGATATGCTCATCTGAACAAAATCAGCGTGAAGGTAGGGCAGCAGGTGAAGCGCGGAGAAACCATCGGCGAGGTGGGGAGCACCGGAAAAAGCACCGGACCGCACCTCCATTACGAAGTTCACGTAAAGGGGCAGGTGGTAAACCCCGTGAACTACTATTTCATGGACCTCACCGCCGACGAGTACGACCGCATGGTGGAAATGGCGGCAAACCACGGCAAAGTGTACGATTAATCTTTAACCCTGAAACAAAAACATTGCAGCATTATGGCATTACGTCCGGAAAAAGAACTGAAATTATACTACTCCATCGGCGAAGTGGCGAAGATGTTTGGTGTAGCCGAGTCGCTCCTCCGCTATTGGGAAAAAGAGTTTCCTTTCATCGCTCCCCGCAAGGCAGGCGGGAACATCCGCCAGTACCGCAAAGAAGACATCGAAAACGTGCGGCTGGTCTATCACTTGGTAAAAGAGAAAGGCATGACGCTTGCGGGTGCCAAACAGCGCTTGAAGCAAAACAAGGATGCGGCGATGAACAATGCCGAAATCGTGGAACGGCTGAAGCGAATCCGCGAGGAACTGGTAAGCATGAAAAAGGAGCTGGACTATCTGACGTAAACCCGATAGTTGGCTTGTCAATATTTTTTTCATCCAAACAAATATATTGTGGAAGTTTTCTCCGTAAAACTTATCTTGCTTATTATTTCTTTCTTTATATAATATATAGAGAGGGTGGTACGGTGGGTGGTATACTTGCGTAACACAAGTCTTTGTATTGAGCTGATATCTAAGATATTGAGTGGTCTATTAAAAGTGTTAAAGTGGGTCACTTTAAAAATGTATTTCTGTAAGTGTTTGACTATCAGTGAGAAATAAAAGATACGCTTCGGGTAGCTTCTCGCTCCGGACCAAAGGGCATATAGATTCACTGTGTTAATATCCTTTACTCACGCATTGGCAGAAGGCGAAGGTTTTGCTCGATTTAGCAGCGGGATTCTCCGTAGCTTGAAAAAACAAGCTGTTAAATTGACGGTGCTTACGAGTAGAGTTGGTAAGTGCTTCCGCATGGGTTGGGAGATGTTAGCGGTAGTGGTTTTTTGAGGGGATTTGGAACATCTTTTTATGAACGTCTGTATTTCATCAGATAGCTTGTAGGGGCGTATCGCATACGCCCGAAAACATTTACTTGGATAAGTTCGTGTATTCAGGGCGTATACGATACGCCCCTACATTGGTTGATAGCGGATATACATAATTTTTTATAGTGCTTCATTGGGTGTACTGTTTAATGGGTGGGCTTGTTTACCTGCCGATTGTGAGTTGTAAACTAAAATGCTTTTTTTAATCCTATTGCTTAATATCTGTTTTGATTACACTTCTTCGTGTCATAATTTATAATTCTTTATCCATGTTTTGGTGGCATTAGAGATTTTGTTTAATTTTGCACCCGGATTGAGTTTACTCTCTCCCAGACATATCGATTATTAAAGAAGCGTTATGCTTATCTTGTAAAGTTGAAACCTGAGAAATTTCGAATTGATACAAGAAGAGGGCATAGTGGTTCTCGCGCTATAGCGTGGGCTGCTACCATCCACTCTTGTATCAGGGTTTTCTCAGGACCTCAACTTTAGACGTGGGCATTGCAGTTCCACGCTTCGTGTTTGTTAATGCTATGAGGGACTGGTAGCATCAGGATTATTAAAGTTATGAGGAAAACTCTTTTTTTATCACTGTTGTCTGTGATAGTAATTTCAATGGCTTCGTGTTCTAATGATGAATTAGTTCCGGAAGTATCTTTCCCTGAAGGAAGTGTTGATTATTTTGAAGAAAGCATTGATTTTGATAATCAAGCTGGTGAGAAAACAATTTCTTTTACCTCTAATGTGCCGTGGACGATTAGTGTTGATGAAACAAGGAATGGAAGTGTGTGGTGTACAGTTAGTCCAACTCAAGGAGAAGCAGGTGACGCTACTATTAAAATCCAAGTAGATGAAAACACGTCGTATGATGACCGAAATGCTGTCCTTAGATTGTCTTATGGTAATTCTACAAAAAATATATTTGTAAATCAGAAACAGGTTGATGCTCTTACATTAACATCCGACCGTTTTGAAGTACCGGCAGAAGGAGGCACTATTAATGTTGAAATTAAATCTAATGTAGATTATGCGGCTGTTATTGATGATGATTGTAAAAACTGGATTCATCAGACTTCTTCATCATCTACAAGAGGTTTATCAACTACGTCTTTACAATTTCAAATAGACCCTACTGTAGAATATGACCAGCGAAAAGGCGAGATTGTTATTCAAAGTGGAGATAAATCGGAAACGGTTACTGTTTATCAAGCCGGAGACGGAATCTTGTCTTTGACAAATAAAGAGTTTAACCTTACCAGTTCAGAGCAAGATATTGCAATAGAGGTAAGTAGTAACTTTGAATATGAAGTAACAATGCCAGATGTTGATTGGATTTCGGAAATACAAAGTAGAGGAATCTCCACTCATACTATTAATTTGCATATTGCAGAAAATACAGCTTATGAGGGCAGAACAGCAACAATCCGTTTATACGACAAGAACAGTGATGTTTCGGAGGAAGTGATAATTAATCAGAGTCAAAAAAATGTTATTGATTTTGAGACACGGGAATATGAATTTGATGAAAATGGCGGAACGTTTACCGTAGATATTAATTCGAATGTAAATTATGAGGTTGAAATAGATGCCGACTGGGTTACAGTGTTACCTGATACACGCGCATTGGTTAAACGTAGTCATTCATTTAATGTATTGCCTTTGACTGAGAATGTTGATAGAGAGACAAAGATTAAGTTTACTGACTCTGTTACTGGTACAACAGAGGAAATCGTTGTAAAACAGAATCGTAGTATATTCTTCGATTTTGATAGTTGTGAATTGTTTGAAGGTGATACCCACTATTTGAATTTAACAAATAGAACAGATCAGCCTGTAACTTTTACAAGCTCTGATGAAACTATTGTAACGGTTAGTAATGAGGGAGAAGTAAAGGCTGTTGCTAAAGGCAAAGTGACTGTTACTGCTGCAACACAAGATGGCAAGCATAAATGCGTGTGCGAAGTGGTGGTTAGTGATATTACATCTTATATTTCAGGAGAATATCTGGGTGGTGGTTCCGTCGTGATTAATGGGATTATACAGTCGGGTAGTAGACTTAACTGGCGGTTTGTAAATAATAGTTCTAAAAGTGTGGTTCTGAAGTCGCTCCAATTAATAGGAGGAGATGGTTCTGAAAGTAATTTGATGGATGTGAATGTTCCGGTTAATGCTTTTTCATCGGTTGCTTATACTACGACTATCGGACTTTTCGGTATGCATGACCCTGTGACGTGTAGATTTCGATTTGAATATAATGGTAAGGAGTATTTCGTAGATGCTGTTTCTACTTTCAAATTAGATTAATGATTAACATATAGTTTGGCTTTATATAAACTCGCACTCGTAAGGTTTCTTATAGTGCGAGTTTTTTTATTATTTCATCTTGGGTGATATTTAGGAAATTGGATAAAAATGGAATAAAAAGATTTTACTTTGACAGATTTTCCCTAATTTTGCATTTCCAATCACTAAACTATTTATGAACCCGAATAAATTGACCCCCATCGTCAACAAGCCCAGCGCATGGGCGCTCAGTCCGCTTGTGGTGTTTCTGTGCCTCTATTTAGTTACTTCGCTCATTATCGACGATTTCTATAAAGTGCCTATCACCATCGCCTTCTTGGTAGCGTCGGTCTATGCCATTGCCATTACGAAGGGACTGAGCCTGAACGACCGCATCCTGCAATACTCGGCGGGAGCGGCTAACAAGAACATCATGCTCATGATTTGGATATTCATCCTTGCGGGAGCATTCGCTAAGTCGGCAGAAACGATGGGAGCCATTGATGCTACGGTCAACCTCGCTCTTTACCTCCTGCCCGATAATCTGCTGCTTGCCGGAGTATTCCTCGCCTCGTGCTTCATCTCGCTCTCTATCGGCACGTCGGTGGGAACCATCGTTACACTGGTGCCTGTGGCGGCAGGCATCGCCGAAAAAACCGACCCCGGGATGCTTCCCCTCGTTACCGCGTTGGTGATAGGAGGGGCGTTCTTTGGCGATAATCTGTCGTTTATATCCGATACCACCATCGCCGCCACCCGCACGCAGGGATGCGTGATGCGCGACAAATTCCGTGTCAACCTGCTCATCGCCCTGCCTGCCGCCCTCATCGTATTCGTCTACTACATTGTGTGCGGGTCGGGTGTCGAGTCGGCATACGAAGTGCAAGAGATAGCGTGGGGCAAAGTGATTCCTTACCTCATCGTGCTGGCTACGGCGATAGCGGGTGTCAACGTTACGCTGGTGTTGCTGCTGGGCATCGTGTCGACCGGCATCGTGGGGATGTGTTACGGCAGTTTCGATGTGTTTGGGTGGTTCGGCTCGATGGGAGAGGGGATTATCGGCATGGGCGAACTGATTATCATCACCCTGATGGCGGGCGGACTGCTGGAGCTGATTCGCTTCAACGGCGGGGTGGATTACATTTTGAACGTGCTGACGAAACACATCCGCGGAAAACGAGGAGCCGAGCTGAGCATCGCTGCGCTGGTGAGCTTGGCAAACGTATGTACGGCAAATAACACGATAGCCATCATTACCGTAGGCCCGCTGGCAAGTAACATTGCCGAGCAGTACCGCATCGACAAACGCAAGGGCGCCAGCATCCTCGACATCTTCTCGTGTGTGGTGCAGGGCGTTATCCCTTACGGCGCACAGATGCTGATAGCTGCCGGACTTACCGGACTGTCGCCCCTCAGCATCATCGGTTACCTGTATTACCCCATGCTGCTGGGCGTGGTGGCGCTGCTCAGCATCCTGCTCCGTTTTCCCCGGCGGTACTCTTGACGGGAGACCTCCGGAGGCTTCCGTTATTCTTCCCTGAGCTTATAGATCTTTACCCAGTCTACCATCATCTCCACCGGAAGTTCTTCGGGGTTTGCCTTCCCTACCCATGAACCCTCTATCTGCATGTCTATCAGCAGGTAATAGGGCGTGCCGAAAGGATACTGCCCCTCTTTGTCTGTCTCGATGCGCGGGTAAGCGAATGTTCTTTGTCCGTTGATGGAAAACACGAGGCTGTCGGGCAGAATTTCCACACCATAGGTATTATAACCGTCGCGGTCTATCGTTCCGGTACCTCCGTGCGGCGGGTTGTTCTTCTCCTTTAATATGTGCGTGTAATACGAATGTACGGTCTGGTAAGCGATGCTGTCGTGGTTGAGGTGCTCCATGATGTCAATCTCTCCGCCATTAGGCCATTTTCCCGTTTCGGGCAGCATCCAGATGGCAGGCCAAGCCCCCTGTGCGCGTCCTAATTTGGCACAGACTTCCACTTTCCCGTATCCGATGTTTACCTTCCCTTTGGTAAAGAGTCCGCCCGTGATGAAGCGAGCCGTGTCTTGCGGCACCTTGCCGTTGTTGACCGTGCCGTGCAGCACTAAATTCCCGTCTTTTACTTCGTAGAGGAAGTCGGCATCCGACATGTGCCGGTTCCAGTCCGCTCCTCCCCGTGGAATCTTGCTCCAGCACTGTTCGTCGAAGGTCCGCCCGCTGAAGTTGTCCTCCCATACCAAGTCATACATAGCCTGTTGTGCCTGTGCAGTCATCATCAGGCAGCAGCCGCAAAGTGCGGCAAGCATTTTCATAGTTTTCATACGTTGTTCTTTTTATGTGAAAATTGGGCTTTAAAGATAATACAAATTCGGTGAATACAGCCGATTATCGAAAAAACGGGTGATAAATTTGTAAGATTCAAAAGAAAAGTCTACCTTTGCACCGCAAATTGAGGATGGTTCCGTAGCTCAGCTGGATAGAGCAACGCCCTTCTAAGGCGTGGGTCCTGCGTTCGAATCGCAGCGGAATCACGGAAAATAAGAGAAAATCAAGCGGTGAAAATATCGTTGGTTTTCTCTTTTTCTTTTATAAATGTTTGTAAGTTTATAAAAATTGCATATATTTGCAACCCGATAAAACTACCGACCTTGTTTTTACGGACACAAACTGAACGAGCTTAAGCTAAACTACAGAAAAAAATCACTTCGTAAGGCCGATAATAAACCGAGCCTGTATCATTATTTAAAAGGATAGAGAAAGCGTTCTTCTAAAATCGAAGAATACAACTGACAAGAAGGCCAGATACGGCCCGCAGACTGTTTTTACAGTTCAGGGAAGTACCTGTGCAGGAATGTTACACCCATTTTTTTAACAAAAACCAAACTAGACTTTTTTTTAACCGGTATCTGAGGAGGGGAATTCCCTTCCTCAGGGTACCACTAAACCGCGATAACTAAACTTAATTGTACAACAAAATCTTTAATCATCTATGAAAATAGAAAGAGCTACTCAGCTGCTGTTCCTTTTGCTGATAAGTCAGGGAGGAAATGCAGCCTATGCCAACCTTCCGCGAGGAGCCAGTGCTTCTTCCGTACAAGTGTCGGCGCAAGCAAACAAAATCACAGTGAGTGGAACAGTCGTTGACGTGAATGGAGAACCTCTGGTAGGAGTGAGCGTGCTGGAAAAAGGTACCGGAAACGGTACGATTACCGACATAGACGGAAACTTCACCATGTCAGCAGGCGAAGGGGCCACGCTTGAAATTTCTTACGTGGGATATCAGAACCTGACGGTTTCCGCCAAGGAAACACTGGGTGTTCTGGTCATGAAGGAAGACACGGAACAGCTGGATGAAGTGGTGGTTACGGCACTGGGTATCAAGCGTTCTCAGAAGGCTTTGAGCTACAATGTGCAGGAAGTGAAGAATGACGTGCTGACAAAGGTGAAGGATGCCAACTTCGTGAACAGCCTGAACGGAAAAGTAGCCGGTGTGAGTATCCAGCGTAGTGCTTCGGGTGTGGGTGGAGGTACCCGCGTGGTGATGCGTGGAAACAAGTCTATCAAAGGAGACAACAACGTGCTGTATGTGATTGACGGTGTGCCCATGGGCAATCAGGCCGACCGCACAGGCGACGGTACGGGCTTCGGTGCAGGACGTACGTCGAGTGAAGGTATTGCCAGCTTCAACCCTGAAGATATTGAAAGTCTGTCGGTGCTGACAGGACCTTCGGCTGCCGCACTCTACGGAGCCAATGCAGCCAACGGTGTCATCCTGATTACCACGAAGAAAGGTGCTGCCGGAAAGGTGAATGTCAACGTGTCGTCATCGGCTGAATTCTCGAATCCTTTTGTGCTGCCGCGCTTCCAGAATACTTACGGAAACGTGAGTGGGGAGGCTGCCTCATGGGGAGAGAAACTTCCTGTACCTTCTTCGTATAATCCGGCCGACTTCTTCAATACCGGAACCACTTTCACCAATTCTTTTAATCTGTCTGTGGGAAATGACAAGAACCAGACGTATGTGTCCGGTTCGGCGGTCAATGCCAAGGGCATCGTGCCCAACAACAAATACCACCGCTACAATGCCATGGTGCGAAACACCACCAAGTTCTTCAACGATAAGCTGACCATGGACTTGTCGGCCAGCTACGTGCGTGAGTATTACAACAATATGATGTCTTACGGTACGTATTTCAACCCTCTTCTGGGAGCTTATCTGTATCCGCGTGGAGAGAATTTTGAAAAGGAAAAGTATTTTGAGCGCTATGATGCCGAACTGGGCTACAATGTGCAGTCGTGGACACCGGGGCGACTTCGGTATGGCTGTGCAGAATCCCTATTGGGTGGCTTACCGCAATTTGCGTCCCGAGGTGAAAGACCGTTACATGCTGTATGCGTCATTGAAATACGAAATCACCGACTACCTGAACGTAAGTGCACGAGGCCGCCTGGACAATACCTATACGGAACGAGAAGACAAACGCTATGCTTCTACACACGGTACGTTTGCCAAATCGCTGGGACGTTACATCTATTCGAATGAAACCTTCCGTCAGAAATATGCGGACATCATGGCTAACCTTTCGAAGCCTTTTGCCGGAGATTTTTATGCCAATGTCAACGTGGGTGCTTCTTTCGAGGAATACGATACAAAAGGAAGAGGATATGGCGGACAGCTGCTTAAGGTGCCGAATCTGTTTGCTTATGATAACATAGACCCTTCTATCGGCGTACCTTCACAGACGGGAGGCGACAACCGTAAGATGAATCTCGGTGTGTTCGGCTCTGCGGAAATCTCATGGAAGTCGGCTGTGTATCTCACCTTGACCGGTCGTGCCGACAAGCCTTCTCAGCTGGTCAACAGCAAGTCGCCTTGGATATTTTATCCTTCTGTCGGACTTTCGGCCATTGTGACGGACTTGTTGCCCGAAACCATGCGCCAGTCCATTTCACCGGTGCTGGGCTTTCTGAAAGTGCGTGCTTCATATACGGAGGTGGGTTCGCCTATTCCTTACACCGGACTGACTCCCGGCACCATTACGCATTCCATTGAAGGTGGTGTAATCAAACCTTTCAAGTATTATCCGCTGCCGGAACTGAAGCCGGAAAGAACCCGCTCTTATGAAGTAGGTATCGACTCCAAGTGGCTGAACAATACCGTGTCGCTGGGTGTGACGTTGTATAAATCGAATACCTACGACCAGTTGCTCGAAGCCAAGCTGTCGGAAACGTCAGGTTATGACTATATGTTCGTGCAGGCCGGTAACGTGGAAAACCGGGGTATCGAACTGACGCTGGGATACGACCAGACCTTTGGCAATTTCTCATACAGTACCTCGCTGACAGCTACTGCCAACCGCAATAAAATCATCGAACTGGCTTCGAACGTGAAGAACCCCGTGACCGGAGAGGCACTCGACCTGAGCGACATCAAGGTGGGACGTTTCCGCCTGCGCGAAGGAGAAGAAGTGGGTACGATATATGCGGAAGAACGCCTGAAACGTGATCAGGACGGCTACATCGTGTATAATGAAGGCCAGACCATAACCACGGAATCTACGGAACCCTACAAGCTGGGCAGTGTCAATGCCAAGTGGAACCTGGGCTGGAGAAACGGCTTTACCTACAAAGGCTTTAACCTGAACTTCCTTGTAACTGCCCGTTTGGGAGGTATCGTGATATCCAAGACACAGGCTGTGCTCGACCAGTTCGGTGTGTCGCAGGCCTCGGCTGATGCACGCGATGCCGGAAAAGTCATGGTGGGCAATGTGGCAGTTCAGCCAAAAGATTATTATGAATCGGTGGTGAACCTGGATGCGTATAATGTGTACTCTGCTACCAACGTTCGCCTGCAGGAAGCCAGTCTGGGATACACCTTCCCCAATTCCTGGTTCAAGGGTACTCCGTTCCATAGTGTGAACCTGTCCGTGTATGGCACCAACCTCTGGATGATTTACAACAAAGCTCCTTTTGATCCGGAACTGACGGCTTCTACCGGCACCTTCGGACAAGGATACGATTACTTTATGTTGCCCAGCCAGCGCACGTATGGAGTGAGACTTAAATTTGGATTCTAACAAATCATGAAAAACAACGTATAATATGAAGATAAGAAACTATTTGATACCTGTATTTTCCGTATTGGCACTTGCATCTTGCAACTATGAGCAGATCAATACAAATATCTATGGTGTGACGGAAGAAGGAATGAAGACGGGCGGACTGCTGTATGGGGCTCCTTTCATGGACATGCAGAAGCTGGTTATTCCCATCGGTTCACCCACTGAATCGACAGGACCGGGTAATGACCTGGCCAATACAGACATCATGTCGGCCGGCAACTACATCGGCTACTGGGGCATGAACAACAACTGGAATTTCAATACGGAGGCCACGTGGAACTTTACGGATGCTCGTATGAGTTATGCCTACCAGAATTTCTATTCGAAACTGTTCCGTGCATGGAATGACATCTACAAGCATACGAAGGATTCTGAAGACCCTGCCGATAAGGAAGTGCGGGCTGTGGCCAATATTGTCAAGGCTGTTGCCTGGCTCCGCGCGACGGATGTGTTCGGTCCGATTGTATATACCAACGCCGGCAACGGAGATATTGCACCGAAACTGGATTCGCAGGAGGCCGTGTACAAAGCGATGCTGGCCGACCTGAAGGACGCTTCGGAACTACTGGTAAATACCGCTTCGAAAGTGCTTCCGTCGTACGATTTGATTTATGACGGAAATGCTTCCAGCTGGGTTCGTCTGGCCAACTCTCTGATGCTGCGCATGGCTGTCCGCGTGCATTTCAAGGATGAGGCGCTGGCAAAGGAAATACATCACGTTTGCTCTTGACCCTTCTCACGGAGGTGTTATAGAAACCGTGGCACAAGAGGCCAAGATACGGAGCACGGATAAGCTGCCACTGATGAACTCCATGCTGCCAACGGTGGAGGACTACGGAGAATGCCGTCTGGGAGCTACCATCTGGGCTTACATGCAGGGATATAAAGATCCTCGCTTGCTTGCTTATTTTACGGCTACTTCGAATGGCTATTTCGTACCTATTTCTCCTACAAACTACAATCCCCTTAGTACGGAGGCCAAGAATGGGGCTTCCAAACCCAAGGTCGATGCCGCTTCTCCTTTGTTCTGGATGCGTGCCTCGGAGGTGTCTTTCCTGAAAGCAGAGGCTGCTCTTTACAAACTGGCGGGAGGCAATCCGAAAGATTTGTATGAAGAAGGTGTTACCAAGTCGTTCGAGGAAAACGGCGCAAATGGAGTTGCAGCTTATCTGCAGACTATCGACCTTCCTTATGACATCAACCGTTCTGTGTTGCCTTATAACCGTGAGTATTCCTGCAAGCTTTCTCCCGGAAATGTGGCTCCCAAGTGGAATGATGCTGATTCGGATGAAGTGAAGTTGCAAAAAATCATTACCCAGAAATACCTGGCACTCTATCCCAATGCCGTGGAGGCCTGGACCGAATATCGCCGGACTGGCTATCCTTATCTGCTCAAGCCGGCTTATGACAAAGCTTACGTGAGCATAGGAGGTGAAGAAGATGCCATTACGCCCGAAAGATTCCGCTTTGCTCCGGCAGAATATGGTACAAATCCCAACATGTCAGAGGTGCCGGCGCTGCTGGGTGGTGAAGACCAGGGAGCAACCAAGCTGTGGTGGGTGCGCAATAACCGTCCGAAACAGCCGAAATGAGAAATGAGTTTTACGGAAATGTCAAACAAATGAAGTGATGAAAAGAATCATAAGATATGCAGGAGCCTTGCTGCTGGCGGCAGGCTTCGTGGCCTGTTCCGAATGGAACGTACCTGAAAGAGAAACGTTCGAAAACCAGGAGAACCTGGAAAAATACATTCCCTTGCTGGAGGCGGAAAGTGAAGCCGACCTGACTCCCTCCATGCGTGACTATTTTGCCAAACTGAGAGAATACCGTCAGACGCCTCATGTGAAGGGATTCGGCTGGTTCGGCAACTGGACCGGACGAGGCAGCAATGCGCAGAACTACCTGAAGATGCTGCCCGACAGCGTAGACTTCGTATCCTTGTGGGGTACGCGTGGAAACCTTTCGGAAGAACAGAAAAAAGACTTGAAGTTCTTTCAGGAAATCAAGGGCGGAAAAGCGCTGTTGTGCTGGATTGTACAGGACCTGGGCGACCAGATGACTCCTCCGGGACAGGAACCGAAGAAATACTGGATTGAAGAAAAAGGAGGGGGCAATTTTGTGGAAGGCGTGAAGGCCTATGCAAATGCCATCTGCGATACCATCGAGAAGTACAACCTGGACGGTTTCGACATTGACTATGAGCCCGGCTATGGTCATTCAGGTTCGATGGCCAACGGTGAGATGATCAGTGAAACTTCGGGCAATACGGATATGTTCGTATTTATCAAAACCCTTTCAGACCGTTTGCGTCCGGCCGGCAGAATGCTGGTAATGGACGGTCAGCCTGAGAAACTTTCTACCGAGGCTTCCAAGTACATCGACCACTATATTTATCAGGCATACTGGGAACGTTCCACCGCACAGGTCCTTAGGAAAATCAATCAGCCTCACCTTGAAAACTGGGAGCGGAAGACCATTATCACCGTAGAGTTTGAGCAAGGCTGGCAGACAGGTGGAGTAGATAATTACACCAGCGTGCGTCCGGAAATCAATGCTTATCCGGAAGGGCGTCAGATTTTTGATTATGCCACGCTGGACCTTCCCGACGGCAGACGCATTGGCGGCATCGGCACGTATCACATGGAATACGACTATGCGAATACTCCTCCTTACAAATGGCTCAGAGAAGCCTTGCACTTAGGAAATGTGGTTTATCCGGGTAAGTTAGATTAAAAATTGAATTATGAAAAAGAAATTATATTTCAGCATATTCGCAGGAGCCTTGCTGGCTTGTTCCTGCCAGAATGAATTATACAAGGTGCAACCAGTGAATACCAGTCGGCACAGGGGGCTTACATCAAGACTGGTGAATCTTCGCAGGTATTCGTGGAAGAAGGAAAGGAAGTCGATGTGAAGTCTATCACCGTATCGCTGGTGCAGCAGGAAAACGATGCCAAGACGGTGACAGTAGAAGCCGGCAGCAAGGAACAGCTGGAAGCATACAACAAGAAGCACGGAACGGACTACCTGATGCTGCCGCCCGAAATGTATGAAGTAGGCAAGGAGGTGGTGTTCAGCTCCAGGCAGACGCAGCAATTTCTGCCGGTAAAGTTTAAGGATGTGAAATTCTCCTTACAGGGAAGCTACGCCTTGCCGGTAAAATTGAGGGGCGGTACGGTACCCGTGATTGACAGTGAATCTGAATCACTGATTGTACTGGAGCAGCGTATCAATACGAAGTGTCTTCGCATTGACGGATACGGCAGTGAAGATGCCAAGATGTTCCCGGACGATTTCAAGGTGGACCAGTGGACGATGGAGGTTATGGTAAACCGTAGTGCATACCAGAGCAACAACCGTTCCATCTGTGGTACCAAACTCGTGTCTGGGTCCGGTGCACTCGATGAAATCTATCCTCGCTTCGGCGACGTGACCATCCGTCCCGACCAGCTTCAGTTTAAGACTGGAGGTTCTCAGATTGACGTGCCAGCGGATGTCTTTGCGGCACAGGCCGACACCTGGTATATGTTGGCTTTCGTGTACGACGGTAAGAAAAACTATGTATATGTGAATGGAGAACTGGTGGCTGACCGTGAAATCCGTACAGGGCCTTACGGTCTGGTGGGTTTCTGGATTGGCGGTGCGAACGAGCTGGTTCGTGAAATCCGTTTCTGGAAGACGGCCCGCACACCTCAGCAGTTGAAGCAGTTCATGTGGAAAACGGTAGACGGAAGTGACGAGAATCTGGTGCTGTATTATCCGCTAAACGGAAAGAAGCGCAACCTTGACACAGGAGAAATCACCGAGGACGAAAACATGCTTTGGGATTTCAGCAACAATGCCAAACATCTGCCTCTTCCTTCAAAAGCTAAGTTTGATGATAATGACGGAAAAGGCTTTATGTTCCCTTCAAGATAAATATTATAACTATATATCCTATTATCAATGACATAAGTTGATAATTATAGTATAAGGTAACAAAACGGCAACAATTAAAATTTATATGTAAATACGCAATATACACATTTGTTATTTGAAGCACATTCCACGATACGGACTATTTATATTCTCATGATATTAAGTGTGCAAAATACACCGAGAGTGATAGGAATAAAGGTGTATATCACAAATGAGTATTAAAAATAGATAATGTCGTATAATCATTTAATGTGAATTATACGGCATTATGCAATAACTAAATCATTCTTCTTTACTTTTTTGAAGCCATTCATACATAAGCTTGCCATGATTTGTAATGGCTTCCCTGTTCCATTTATCAGGATAATCACGATATACGATTAACAGTTTCAAGCTTTCGATTGACCCTGATTTTGAACCGTTGCAGTAAGACTTAACATGTGCAGCCTTAACCTCATAAGATTCATTTTTTAAAGAAGAATTCAAACTTTGTGAAATCATTACCAAATTTCCAAAGCTATCTCGCAAAGTTTTGTCTTCTTCCGTGTTATTCCACTTCATCGTAGAGTCACTTTTGGGCTTCTGTGGAGCAATATGTTCGATGCTTCTATTCCGCTTAAAAACATAATTTTCCACAATGTTCTTTACCTCAGGAGATTCTTTTTCAAACAATTCTTTACGATGTTGCCAGATATAATAATCAAGTCTCCAGAACCAATAACGGTTGTCTCCACCATATGCCAGTTGTTCATACGAGGGAAGAGGAAATTCTTCATCTGCATTTCTCTTTAATGCTGTATATAAACTTTCGGCATCCGGTATTCCATCTCTGTCTATTTCATCCATTAGCCAATTAAACCACCTGTAGTCGGTGTAATTGGACGAAGACACATACAGCATGGACTGGAACATCAATAGCTTTCTGAGTACGCTATTATCTTCGTCCAGATTCATATCCAGAGTGTAGCCATATTCTGTAGGTCGGATAAAGCAAATGTCGAGTGCAAGACGAGCCCTTACCAACATTTCCATGAACTCCTTAATGGCATCTTTATTGATATTACTGCTACTGTAAGGCAGAAATTTTTCAAATATGCTAAGCAAACTGCTTGGCTTAAAGAAATCGTTGACACTGTAATTGATTTTCTTGCTCAACTCATCGATTCTACAATCATTTTTTTTGCTCAGTTGCCTGTAAAGTACTTGCAACAGCAGATAGGGAAAAGAGAGGGCACATCGTGAGTCCTTGTTTATCTCACGTTCGTTTTTGGGTGTCGATACTGACATTTCAAGATTTCCTATAGAAATTGTACTATCATAAACATCTTCTTTCAAACCATTGATGAAATCGCATGAAAAGATAGTATTCATATCGGCTTCCAATGCTTGCCGTTTAATTTCTGCAATGTTCTCATCTTTTCTTTTGCGAATCAACAGCGTATCGACATCGGCAAGTTTATTCCAAAGCAGCATATATTTATCAATATCATTGTCCAAATTACTAAGCAATTTGACTTTCAGTATTTCATGCTGTTCCAGATTCTTACCGGTAGTATTCATTCTTTCAAAATATTTGTTGAGATCTTTTGGGCTATACCCTTCAGGAAGATTGGATATAAAAAAACACAAATTATGGAATATATACGACGCGAAATCCTCTTTGGAGATATTAGTCATATCTTGCATAAAATCCCTAATTCGCTCATATCCATTTCTCATCTTTAGATTCTCGAACGATTGGTTTTCTTCTCCTTTATGCTCCACAAGAGACCATAGATATTTGTTGTCCAACGGACGAGATGAGAATTCAAGACGTAACTTATTGTCTACTATAAGAAAATTTTTCCATTCCTCACAATAGTCTTGTAATACACACCCCAAAAGCATCATCACTGTAAAGCGTTGTTGTCCATCAACCAATTCATTATTCTTAGTCGACGTCAACATACCGATATAATAATAGTCGTCTTTTCCATCTCTGTGCTCAAACTTCTTTTTCAAATCTTCCAAGAGCGTAACGATATTTTCTGTATTCCATTCAAACAATCTCTGATAGATTGGAATTGTGTAAAGTATCTTATCTTTTGCTATTTCATTAGGAGTATATTTCATCTGTTCAAGTTTTTAAATGATTCGACAACAATGTTTTGTTCTAACTTCCTGGCGATGTTGGATGCCTTCATACGCATTGAGCGCATTATCGGAGTCATGTCCTGACGTACTGGATATGACAACTCTTTTGCGATATTTCTAGCCTCTGCAAGGAAGAATGTAGGCGAAGTAGCTTGATCGATTATCAATACCAATTCAGAATCTCCCGCATATTGTACTATAGAAGATTTTATAGCACGTGAACTTATATATCTATGCTGCAACAGGATTCTCATTATTACAACCAGTGCGTCAGAAAGGTAATATGCACCAAATTTCAGGAAGTAACAGAATAATACACTTTCGATAATGTCTCTATACCATTGGTCACTACCTCCTTGCATTGCGCAATGAAGAACTGTATACTCTTCTGTCTTACTGAATGAACGGTACTTATTTATATGCTGTTCTACGTATGAGAAAAAGTGCGTACCTCCTTGAATAGGTTCATTGAAATAAAATCTTTCACCGAAGGGAGGGATTTCTTCGACAACAGGAGCAGCTTCATATTCACGCTTGATTCTATAATTGTCGGCACTGTCATCGCACACTTTCTTACGCATCCATCTCCTAAGTCGGTATATGTAAGTGTCCAAAGTCCTTACATAATCAGGAACGGTAGTTGAGTCAGTATCTTTTCTACCATCCTCTATCATTTTGTTCCAAACTTCCGCCGCATGTTTAGACTGCTGCTCAAAAGTTGAAGGGATATATCTGAGATGATGAGCTTTGAGAAGGTCATAGTCAGATAGTGCAATACCACGAGAGTTCTGATTGGAAAAAAAAGTGTATGCTAAATCAATGGATGTGTTTTGCAAAACGAGCACATTAAATTCCAACAGGCTCAACAATCTTTCCACTTTATCACGTATGTTTAAATGTCGTTGTACATACTCATGAATAAGATATTTGTTATACCTTACATATTCTATCGAACGTTTCGACGAGAACCTTTCTTCTAGCAAACTTGTTTTTATCCCCACTTCGGCAAGCAGCAATGCCAATGTCACAAGCCTCTGTTGCCCGTCTATTATATCATACCTGCCTCCATGCGAATGAAGAATAATTGTTCCTAAGCGATAAGGTGTTGCATTATTGGAACTGATATGCTCAAATACATCATTAAGCAGGCATTTAACATTATTCTCTTCCCAGCAATATATCCTTTGATAATTGGGAATGGTCAAGTGAAGTCGTGCTATATCGTCATATTTCTTTTCAAAAATATCTACCGTACAATCTTTAAGAGGAAGCTGTCTGTCACAACTTATAACTTTCTCGTCAAAAACAGGAATCTCTGATGTTACACTCCGAATAAGACTATCAAAGAGTTCTATCATATATGACATAGTCTGGTATAAGTCTTCGATTGTATTAATCTTACTCGAGTGTTGGCAGCGATAACCATAATTCCATTCCGACCATATAAGTTCATCGCTATTTTGAGTATTATTTATTAAACGATCTATTAAAAGTCCGTATTTCGTTTCCCAATCACCTTCGAAATGCAGTTCAACTCTGCCTTCCCATTTACCATCAATTCTATATTCATAATGCAAATTTTTATCATTATATGCATCAATATGAATCTGAATATAACGACTTGTCTGCCATGAGCCTGATGGACAATATGAAGTCACCTTATAATTAGGGAATTTTTGCTTGAGCATTTTTATACTCCAATTATTTATATATAACATAATATCATATTTTATTATTATAGTGAAAGCTATGAATCATTGCGCACCGGAAAGTTGCCTATTGACCGCTTCGGAATCTATTGCAGCGAAATCTTGCATGGTCAATCGTTTTTATATAAGTTGTACAAATCTGACGCCCATTCTTTCAATGTTTTTCTTAAAGATTCCGGGGACATGACTTCTATCATGGCTCCTGCGCTGAGCAACCTCATTATAAAATCAAATGTAGGAGCAAGGAATAACTCAAAATCGGCATATCCACCGCTATCTTCCAGCAACTTCTGACTATGATGCAAGGGAAGCGATTTCATATAAGGAATATGATCACGATAGGCTCTGATAACTATCCGTTCGGGTTTTATATTACTGTCAGATATAATTCCGTAATAATTTGAGAAATAATCTGAAGCGGAAAAATCTTTCGGGAGTTTGAATGTGTCCATTGTCATCTCCAAATTCTCAATTCGGTCAAGTCCATAAATCCGATAATCATCATAATGAATGTTGTGAGCCAGCACATACCAACGGTTTTCAAACAGTTTTACACAATATGGCTCAATCGGAAACGTGTGACTGCCGGACTTGTTGAATCCGCAATAAGTGATTGTCACGACACGGTTTTTCCTCATAGCCTCAAGCAATGTTGTCAAGTGATCACGGGCAGACGGAATCTTACTTACAAGAATCCGGCCTTTCAGTGAAAGGTTCTCGCTGATAAGGTTGCTTACGGCAAACGAGTCGAGCATCCATTTTTTTAGTTCATCTTCATCAATGTCCTCCGGATTCTCTATATAATAAAGATAACCACCGGTTCTTTGACAAGAGATGATTATACCGAATTGACTGAAGATGGCATCTTTCCATCGATTGAACGTGGCGCGGCTCAAAGGCTTGTAATCACTTAAGTCTTTGTTGCGCTCCCAACGGTCGGAAATTTCTTCCAAAGAAATCTTTCCTGCCTTGCGGATAGTGTCTATCAGCCATGTGTATTTTTGAAGTTGTAACATATTGCTTTTTGTTGGTTGCTGTAAAGTTAATAAAAACTTGTAGCATCCAATGCAACATCTCGGATAATACAACATAATTAACCCAATTATTTGATTCTTAACTGAACTATACTGCTTTGAGATTGAAAATCAGGCGCATGACACAGTCAATACTGACGGTTTTACCGAAGTTATTTCCGATGCAGGCTTGCATTATTATTTGGATATTTCTCTGTGTAGCAATTTCAGAGCTGCTGCCCGGTGTCGGTGTCCTCCTTTGGAATCCAACAATAATCTGTAACCGGATTCGAAAACCATTGCCATATTGTCAAGCATATCGGCATCTCCTATAAGTTCGTCATGTACGGCGAACAAGGCATAGTTCTTTGTCCCGTTCACCACCTTATGACTACTCTCATATTCCGTAAAACGTCTGCAAACCGCTTCGTCAAGTGTATATTCAGTATTGCCGTCCTGCCTTTCTACAAAATAAGAATATGTCCCGAATCCTATCTTGTAACGTATAAGCTTCGCTATATTCATTGCCGGGTTGCAGATCACCTTTGTCGCGCATGGAGCATCTGCATAAAACACATAATATCCGCCCAATGAAGTTCCCATTAATAAGGATGGATTGAACTTACTGACAGTAGCATTAATCTTTTCCACCGATTCAAATGGATTCTCATTTACTTCAATTGCTATCCACTCATATTTAGAGAATATTTTACATACCATCCGTACTGTTGTTGATGCTGCACCGGAACCAAGTCCATGCACATAGATGGCAATAGGCTTTACATTGTTCTCATTAATTAATGTCGTACACATATTAATATAGATTATTTCAATAATATTGCAAAAGTATCCTCCTCATGTCTCACTTTTATATACAGCAGTGGAATCGTTTCTGCTTGTATCGCAAATTGAGCCAGCAATCCTTTATCTTTGTCGGCAAAGAAAGCATTCGAGATGAAAATTTTGCATATTTCAGACACACATGGTTGCCACAGACGGTTGCACGATTTACCACAAGCTGACATAATCGTGCATTCAGGCGACTTTACCATGAACGGCAGTGAGCAGGAAGCCTTAGATTTTATGAACTGGTTCTGCGACCTGCCTTATCTGCAAAAGATATTCATTTGCGGCAACCACGATGACTGTCTTTACGGTGCCACCATCGACGGACTCGACGACAATGTACATTACCTGTGCAATTCCGGAGTGGAAATTGACGGTGTGAAATTCTATGGTGTCCCAATGTTCATGGGCGACTGCATTACTGACCGTCAATCCAAACATTATGCAAATATTCCTGAAGGTACGGATATTCTCATCACCCACACACCGCCTTTTGGCATCCTCGACTTTGACGACAATATCCACTATGGTTCGGAAGAGCTTCTCGCCCGCATAACAGCTGTCCAACCCCGACTGCATCTTTTCGGACATATACACTCGCAGCATGGAATAACAATCCTTAACGGGACAACCTTTTCCAATGGAGCGATAATGAATACTGATTATTCCAATTTTAGGAAACCGAGTCTTATAGAATTTTAAATCAAACAAATATCACAATGGAAACAACACTTTATTCTACATTCTTAGATGACAAAGAAATTGCCTGCCGGATTTACGAAATGCTGGCAAATGACATTTTAGGCAAAGAACAATTGGAAAAGATAAAGTTACGATATGATGACATGTACCGCAATTTCTTCAATTATTCCAAAGACGAGGCACAGAAACTAGGATTAAAAGATGCTTTTTGGAAGTTTAGTACTGGAGTAGAGCCTTTTACGCCTGCTAGATGGAAGCGTTATTATGAAGATACTATTACTGTCCCTATACCAATAACTCATCAGGATTTCAAGGATTTAACTACACGCACAGAAAAACGTGGAGCGATAGGCCTTGATCTTCCTACATGGTTCAACCTGAAAAATAATGACAGGCGGATTATGCTTGTGGCACAAGATCCTCTGCGAGGTAATACATGGTATTCTGATGTTGATAAATTCCCCAAAGGGAAAACTGGGCGCAAAGAAGATTATATATGCATAGATGCGTTGGTGGCATCTCCGTTTGGACTGCATGGTAAAAGTTGGAGAGATAAAAAGAATGGAGGTGGCAGAATGGCATTACTTGTTGAAAAACTTATTGAACACGGTTATGGCGTTTACCTTACCGACTGCAGGAAATATTTTGTATATGACCATAAAGAATCCGCCGAGTACTCTAAAGAGAAGAAAAGCATATACAAGGCTATTCTGCAAAAAGAGATAGGAATCGTTAATCCACAAAGGATAGTGGCTGTGGGCAATGAGGCATACGACTATTGTCATGAATTAATCGGTGACGATGTAAGATTGCTGCATGTTCCTCACATTTCAGGACTTGCTGCAAAAAAACAAAAGATTTTTTTCGAATTGGATGAAAATAAAAAAACTACTATAGAAGAACTTGTAGAAAGATATGCCAAATATATTATCAGCGAAGGTAAATAACGGCAAGGAGATGCTTTTACAATACGATTTTGCAGAGGTGTATCGCTAATTGATACATCTCTGCAATACTTTTGTGCTGTAATCATAAATGCAGCATAAAAAGATGAAAGAAGTAAAGGCACGGAAAATCGAGTTGGCTACAGTCCGGCTTATCATCAGGACTCCTCAAGAAAGGGATGTACATGATATTTTCGTTCTGATGAGCGACCTAGAAATAGCGGCAATCACCGGATTCAGACCGATGAACACGCTTAGCGAGGCTGAAGGGAAAATCCGCCGGGAAATGGACGGCGGGCTGATGTTCTGTATTTTGGAAAAGAATCTTCCGGAAAAGGTTCTCGGTGTTTTTGAAATCACTCCGCACAAAACAAATACTGTTTCGGGTGAGAAATGCAACTATGAGATATGTTATTTCCTCCATAAAGAAGCCCGAGGGAAAGGCTATATGACGGAAGTTGTGAAGAGAATGAAACGCTATCTGTTCGATGAACGGATGGCTGACTCGCTGACCATTGCAGTCCTGCCACGGAATGACGCCTCTCGCAGAGTCGCCCTGAAAAGCGGCTTTACATACGAAGGTCTGGAAAAGAAATGCGGCATGAATTATCTTGATGAAGTTGTCGACCTTGAATATTATACCCTTTATAAAGAAGAATACCTTAATCCTGATGAAAAAATACGTAAGGAAAAGCAGACCATCGCATCAAAGCAGAAATGGATTAATGACGGTGGCATTCTTTACCCGATTCCGGGCTATGCTTCGTTGCTCACTTCTCCCGGCAACGGGATATTCCGCATCTATGAGCAACCGCAGACAAAACGCTTGGGACTGGAGAAGATAGATGATACTTTCCGATTCGATTTCAAGATTTATGACCTTGACTGCGAGGATATTATGTCGAAAATTATAAAGACATGGACTTCAGACCTGTTCAGAGAAAGCAACAAGAATCTTGGAGTGATTTTCAACGGCATTAAAGGAACAGGTAAGACAATCGCTGCTAAACAGCTCTGTAACCGCATTGGACTACCGGTGATTGTCATCTCAAAGCCCGTTGACGGCATGTTGGAATTTATTCAGTCATTGCATTTCGAGAGCATTATCCTTATTGACGAAGCGGAAAAAACTTTCCGTGAAGAGCAAGAAGTTCTGCTAAAAATGATTGACGGAGTTTACAACGACATGCGGAAACTGTATATTCTGACCACCAATAAGCTGTCAATTGACGAGAATCTTCTGGGGCGTCCGGGGCGTATCCGTTATATCAAGGAGTTCTCCAATTTGTCGGCGAAGGCTGTCAATGATGTAATCGATGACAATCTGAATGATATTTCATTGAAAGATGACGTTTTAAAAGTGGTTGACAGTCTGGAAATTTCCACGATAGACATTCTGAAAGCGATTATTGACGAATGCAATATCATGGGTTCCGTTCCGTCAGACAGTACATTGAACATCCCGAAAGCAAAATACAAAATTCAGATTATCAGTTTTGACAATTTGGAGTTGAAATTTCATCGTGAGCTACAAGATTATATCATTAATCATTTGGCAGCCGATGAATCGGTGATAAATTGGCTTCAAAAAGTCATAGGCACGGATGGAAAAGGCAAGAAGTTCAAGAAGAATCTGGATCTTATAGAAGAAATGTATGATTGCAGAGTTTGCATAGAGTGGCGGCCGACTTCTACGCTCGGCGTATACATAGGCAAGCACCTCGGATGTGGAATTGTCAATAGCAAGCCGGACGGATATGGCTTCTTCACACGGGAAGCCGATTGGGACAATAGTACAGAATTATGCTGCCTTTGCAACGACTATAATATTCCGTCACTTTACAGAGGAAACTTATAACACAATAACATGAAGGATAGTGTAAAAGATAAAATTGTCGGGTGTCTGTACGGACAAGCTGTTGGAGATGCTCTTGGCCTTGGAACAGAATTTATGAGCAAGGACGAGGTTAAGCGGAATTATCCCAACGGACTTTCCGAATACAGCCAAATAGTTCAGGATTACCATAGAAAAAGATGGGACAAAGGCGACTGGACAGATGATACGGATATGATGCTATGTATAGCAAAGGCTATTATTAAAGGCCGTTGCATTAATCCAAAAACCATAGCCCATAATTTTAAGCAGTGGTTCAAAAACAAGCCGATGGGGATAGGACGACACACATATAACATACTTGCATTGTCGGATTATGAATCGAATCCGGAAAAAGCGGCTGAAATAATCTGGATTTTATCAAACAAGAATAGTGCGCCTAACGGAGGAATAATGAGGACCTCCGTTGTAGGTCTTTGGAATGAAGATGTTGCAGAAAATGCGGAAAGGATTTGCAAATTGACACATACGGACACAAGATGCATCGGGTCTTGCGTTATCATATCAGAACTGATAAATCATTTTGTCTGGCACAATATGCAACTTTCATTTAAGGAAATTCTTGAAATCGCAGACAGATATGACAAAAGAATACAGCAATATCTATTTTTGGCCAAAGACGGAGAACTTGACGATTTGAATCTTGATGAAGGAGCAAGAATGGGCTATACTTTGAAGCCACTTGCTTGTGCAGTATGGTGTTTATATCATGTCAATAGTTTTAAAGGAGGACTTTTAAAAATTGTCAATGCAGGAGGTGACGCTGATACGAATGCCGCTGTAGCCTGTGCCGTATTGGGAGCTAAATATGGTATGTCAGGTATCCCTGAATACTATGTCGATAATCTGAATCAAAAGGATGTCTATGAATGTATAATCAGTGAGTTGACAGATGTTCTACTAGATCAAATAAACGGATAATATGATTAACGATATTTTAAGTAAAGAAGATATTCTTTGTATGCAATACGCCGGGATGAAGTCATCACGGATTATGAGTCCTAAACTTACACCGGAAGAGTATGCGGAAGCCTTTGAAACATGCATTGATAAAGCAGAAAATGTGATTTCAATGCAAGAGGAGTATGACATTACTACACTGACATTTCAAGATGAGTTCTTCCCACATTCACTCAGAAAAATAGGATACGATTGCCCGCCCATGATTCATTGCTTAGGTGACATGTCGCTTCTCGATCCGAAAGCAAACCGTATTGCCATCATTGGAGCACGTGCGGCTTCGCCAACCGGACTGAGAAAAGCGTATGAGCTGGGAAAACAGTTTGCGGAAGAAGATAACATCATTGTCAGTGGTCTTGCTTTAGGCTGCGACAAGGCGGCACACGAGGGTTGCCTCGATGCCGGAGGGCAGACAATAGCCATTGTCGCTTCCGGGCTGAACATCGTGCATCCGAAAGAGAACACCTCTCTCCAGCAACGGATTTTGGAAAGCGGTGGACTTATCCTGACTGAGCAACCTTTCGGCGTGAAAGCCAATCCTACAAGGCTTGTTGCACGGAACAGGTTGCAGGCAGCGTTGTCGAGTACTGTCATTTTAGCAGAATGTCCCGAACAGAGCGGAAGTATGCACACCATGCGTTTTGCACGCAAATATCACAAACGCTGCCTCGTGGTTTCATATCCGGAATACAATGATAAAAATGCGGGTAATGAATTATTGATCAATTTAAACCTTGCAAAAAGTATCTGAAATATGAAGAAGGTCTTGATATTCCCGGCACCTTTTCTCATAAAGAGCCCGACCGCAGACCAACAGAATGAGTATATGATTTCAATGCTGAAGGACAAAATGGCAATGGAAGGAATAGGCGATTTCATTGAGGTCAATGCCTTGAACAAATCATATTATTGCAAAGAAGTCCGCAAAATCATTGCTGACCAGAAACCGGACTGGGTTATTGCTTCCGGAGAATCGGCCACTGCCTGTATCAGTCTTCATGGACAAAAGAAGATTCTGGTAAATCCTGTCGTCACTTTTGACGATTTGAACAATGTGTCCGAATATGCCCGGTTGCACACCTACGGCTTCTTCGGCGCATTGCCGCAGCAGCAAAAAAGCTATGAAATGTTTCAGACCGTCTACCCGAATGTGGCTTGGTATATCAATGCGCCTAATTTGATCTTGATTGGTCTTTCCAGTCTATTTTATATACTGTCACATCGTCCTTGCGCTCTATTTTCATGAACTTATAGCCCTTAATGAAAGACTTCTCATGAAGGTAGTAGGCATTGCGCTCATAGTGTATCATACGAACCTTGCGCTGGTCTTTAGACATGAACATGTAAACATCACCATTCAATGGATCACGGTGGTATCGACCTCGGATTATCTCGCATATACGCTGAGCCTTGCATCTCATATCGTGAAGCTCAGGAAGGTAGTAGAAGTTGTGAAGACCGTTGATGCTCAGCATAAGCC